>JGI20225J20221_1000814_pt3 | contig 53244 bp, 52 predicted proteins | sample BioMet4_FD_20221 | JGI IMG/M metagenome (IMG submission 20221) | reverse complement strand
GTCGTGACGGGCATGGTCATCGTCACCGCGCCGATGTGGATCGCGTTTGTCGTGGCCGGGGTGCTCGAGGTGTGGGCCGTCGTGATTCTTGGCAGGTTGTTCTGGCGCATGCTCCACGGCGGGGACGTCGATCTTGCCAAGGCGATCTGGAAGCCCGCGATCATGCTCATGGCGGGCGTGATCGTGTTCTGGGTGGGAGTGTTCGCGGCGGCGACGCTCGTGTCGGCGGCCGTTGGCTAGCCTGGGAGATTGCGGTTTGCCCATCCTGGCGACCGTGCTCNGGGCTTTTCTGTGTGCTCGTGGGCATTCTCGGTTGCATCGGCGTGATAGTTCGCGTATAGTTTCTTCGCTGCAACCCCCACGCAGCACCACATGATCGGGCGTTTAGCTCAGGGGGAGAGCGCTTCCCTGACACGGAAGAGGTCGCAAGTTCAAATCTTGCAACGCCCACCACTAGATACGCAGGTCAGAGCATATATGCCCTGACCTGCTTTTTTACAGTGTCAAAATGAGTGTCAAAGGAGTGTCAAAACGCGCAAGTTATTTCGACGTCGCGTGTTTTCCGCCCTTCGAGAAATGCATAAAAAGTGCCATTCCGGGCCCAATCTCCCAATCGGGCGAACGGCGTTCTCGTACCTCCCGTGTCTCCCTCAGGACATTGCTGCTGGCATCTCGTTGTGGAGCTTCGACGCGAAGCGATGGAATTCTCGATACGCCTCTTGCGCCGCGATCCGCTGCGCCGACATCACCTCGATCTCATCCCCAAGACCGATGGGTTCTTCGATCCCGAAAAAGGTGACCCCATTCCCGTCCTCCCGGGCAAGTGGTCTGGTGTTGATCAGGTCTGGGTACACGTCATGCTGCGCCGCCCCATGTCGGTTGCGAAGATGCTTTGCCCCGTCGGATTCCCAGAGGGCGTCAACCTTCTCTGACAGCTCCTTCCCTTCCGGCCTCGATCTCACCTCACGAGAAAAGAGATCTTGCCAACCGCCCTGTCTCACATTTTCGAGAGCCGCCAAACCACGATCCTCGTTCGAGGCCAGGTAGGACAGAGTCGAGGCGCCATGTACAATCTCGTCCTTGACCATGAGGGGCAGCTCGCATGCGAGATGAAGAACAGGCATGACGAAGTCGACCTTGAGCATCATGCACTGCTCATCGGGATACTCATCGAGCGTGGCGCTCCAGGCTCTGAGGGATGCCTCGTACCTAATCATCTTTCTGACGCTCTCGCAGATGGCCTGGTTGTAGCGAGACCACTCGTATTCGTAGGTTGTCGAGAAAAGCGATGCATCGACCCTGTTAAGCAGCTCATGCTGCTCTTCGATCGTTGTCGCCTCGTACTCATTGAGGTAGTCGGAAAAGATTGACTCGATGCTTCCCTTGTCGCCAATGACCATGGCCATCCTCGTTCTCTCAGCTGGGATTCGACGTCCCATTACGATAGCGCGGGTGCCAGACGACTGTCCCCGGCTGGCCTTCATAGGGGTATCTCTCGACTGCGTAGTCCAAGGCGATGTGTCTGATCAGCGCGGACTCCCGCATTCCTGTCCTCCCCAAATGCAAAACTTTATGCGCAAACTCTTATCGCTCCTGATCACCCTTCGAGCAGGGAGGACGGCATGGCGGTGGGTGCCCGATGACAGCTCCGCCCGGTTCCCGCCTCGATCGGGGACAGGGGCGTCTCGGCTCTCGGGAGCCCCCGGGCGACGTCGTGCGTTGCTCAGGCATGGATTCGAGTCGATGCTGCTCCATCCGGGCGCCGCCAGCACTGTGCCGAGCCGAGCCCGATAGCTTCCCGAACGTCCGACACTGCGATGCCTTCCGTGGATTCCCCATGAAGCGCCGTCCTACTGACCCTGCGGGACCGTACGGGACAGTTAGCCCCTGGCGCGGCGTGCGAGGACCGAGTCGTTGTCATATACAGCTTGATTGAAACGAGACACGGCTGGCGCGGGAATCGGCTGCCGCGCTCGGCCTGCCGGACGACACAGGAGACCATCATGGCCCATATCACGAACGAACCCATAGAACGCAGCTACAATGCAGCCCCGGCCACGGTGTGCGTCGACTCCGTGGAGGTGCGCGTGGTCGAGTACTACTCCATGCTCGAGGTGGCGAAGATGTTGCACGTCCACCATTCGAGGGTGAAGGAGTGGGCGACCCGCACGGACGACCCGCTGCCGTTCCGCATCTTCCCGGGGATGAGGCGAGGCGCCTTCATCTCGAGAGAGGACCTCTACGCATGGTTGGGCGAGAACACGGTCCTATTCTCGGAGCAGTACAACTCCCTGCCTTATGGCCAATGTGACAGGGGAGAGGTACCTCGGCCGTAGTAGAGAATCCGATCTAGGTGCGGCGGGGATGCGGGTCAGTCGCCCGCGTCCCCGCTTTTCGTCTCTGGCTCAGGGGCCTTGCCGATCTCCTCCGCGCCGAAGCTCCACATGAGGAGGTCGAGGTCTTCCTGGCAGCTCGGGATGACGTCCTCGTCCAGGTCCCTGACCATGTCCCCGTACGTGATGAGTCCCTCGTTGTCGGTGACATAGAGCGTGTTGGGATCCGGTACGACGAACTCCTTGTCCTGGCCCATGTGCCTTCCTCTTTAGTCGAACAATCGCGTATGCCGCATTGTCCCAGAGGCGCGGGTGTTACCATCGCCGAGGCCTGATCGTGTCGGCAGGCGTCGTCTCTCCGCCTGTCGAAAACCGAATGGGTTTCCGACCCCGCGGATGCGCCGGGGCAAGAGTGCCATTTCATTCTGTTCCGAAGGCTCCTGATGTTGCTTAATATGTCGTCCACAGTTGTCGCATCAAGGGCATTAGTCAACGCATTGAACTCGGATGTCCCTCCACTTGGAGGAAGAGCTCTGCATCGCGTGCAGCGTCATCTTCGGATTCGAAACAGCAACTGCCACGCTATAGCGGGCGCGCGTGACGGCAACGTAGAATCCGCAGGCGCTCTTTGGGCGAAGGGGATTTCCCTTTGCCAAGAACTGCTCGATTGGATTAGTGGCGATAATCAGGATGTCATCTCGAGTAAGTCCCTTTGCCTTTCCGAAGTTGAACGTCTCGGGAAAGCCAAGCCGCGCGCTGCTCTGGATTGCAAGGACTGCGGGATTCAACTCATCGACATAGCTTCTCAGGTTCTGCTTGTCGACCAGGAAGATGCCATCGTGATGTCCTCTCGGTAGAATCTTGCTGCGAGTGCGCTCTAAGCCGAGTGCTTCTCGGATAATGTGGTCGGAAAAAAGGGCAATCTGGGGAGTGAAACGATGGGTTTCATTGTCGTACTCGATTTCTAGCAGGCGCTTCTTCTCCCACTGACGATATAGGTCGATTATTTTTGCACTTGGATAGTTCCTCACATACTTTCGGTCGCGGTCGGCAGTGCTCAAAGTCGATTGACATGGGTCAAGAACCAGGCGAATGTCTATCCGAGACCGTAGTAGCCTCTCGAGTACGCATAGATCGTTGCCGCGTAGATCCTGAGCCTCATCGATATAGATTCTGTCATAGAGGCATTCAATTCTCCCAATGGCTGCGCCATTGCTTGCGACAATCGTGTCGAGCGCCAGCTTTCCGAGATGACTGGGATAGGCATTTCCGCTGCGGTTAATGTACAGCGCCGAACCGGTGAGGTATCGAAAGCCAGTGGGATCGCTCTGTGCCATGCCCTCGAGACAAACGCCGCCGTACAGCTTTGGCAAGTAGGGTCGTACGATTTCATTGATTAGGAAGGCGCACCAGCCCATTACCTTCGGATAGGTTCCCCTAAGATTCATCTTCTGGGCTATCCTCGCGGCGTCTTCTCGTTGATTTGTGATTGTATAGGTAAGCACCAGGACACGCTCGGGGTCGGGCTCGACGACGACCGCCTTCGCGAGACGCTCGGTCTTCCCGGCGCCTGCAACCGCGATGACTGCCCTATTCACTCTCGCCCTCAGGCTTCGGGTCGATGAAATTGATGGCGTCGCGGATGTATGACGGGACCGACAAATTGCGCGTGACGGAGATATCCTTTTCGAGCAGGTTGAGGGCCCACTCGGTCTTGTTATCGGTCATGAATTGCTCGAGGCCCTCGCGTGTTCTGTCATCACATCCCACGGAGCGAGCGAGTAGGTCAAGACTCCCCAGATTCGCATTGATTACCTGCGGTTCGATTGTGTGCCCGCCCTCGCAAGCGCCGCAGAAGAATTTTCTCTCGTCAGAAAGGTACGGCTGGGCCTTATCGACCCAGTGGTGAGGTTGCTGCCCGTCATTGTCCCTCAGAGCAACAACGTTCTTCTTGTCTAGCGCATAGGCGAACTCGAGGAGGCGTCTGTGCTGGATACCGCACTCGATGACGTCGATGCTACGCTCCCATGGCAGGCAACCCCGCATCTTCCGGAATGCCCAGTCGAATACCATCTCGTCGGTTGGTCCCTCAACGAGGACGGATCTGTCCGCCAGTGCGATTCGGAGCGTGTCATACCCGGAAATCCTTTTGAAATATTGAACCGTATCACCTGCGAGGCCACCGATTCTTTTTGGATTTCCGCCAGAAGCCATCACGAATAGCCTGTCGAGACCAAGCCTGTTGAGGACGAAGGGGCTGTGCGTGGTAACGAAGACCTGCCGGCCGTCGTGCGCCGCACGCGCGATGATGGCAATCAACTCATTGAGGGAGGTGTGCGACAGGTGGCACTCGGGCTCCTCAAGCAGCAGCAGCGACGTTTGATCGGAGCCCGATAGGCTTACGGAGCATTTTGTGAGCACCTGCTCGGCGCTCCCCAGCACTGCGAGCGGAAGTCCTCCTCTGTGCAGCACAATCGAGTTCTTCCAATCGGTACGTGGCGATTTGTCTATCTGCAGGCCAAGGGAGCCCCTGTCGCCGCAGCCGATGGCGATGTCTGCAAGGACGTCCTTGTCCACACCGATTGCGAGCTCCCTGAAACGGCTGGAAACATTCCGAAGCTTATCTTCACTGAGCTCGTCGCAGATGATTCCTCTTGCGTACGAGTCGATTGCTTTCGAGTGCGCAGCTGGCTCTATGTCGACGCGGGAGCAGCTGACCCCCTTCGGTCTTCGCAGGAGCTTCTCTCCCTTGAAGCTCTTCCACGTGCATTCGTAGTAGTCGGTGGGGATGACGTGGGCGTTGCCCTCATTCTCGAGCTGAGCCTTCGCCTCNACNGTGAACTGAGGCTGTAGCTCCGGAGGAACCGAGAAGGAAATACAAAGCCCAGGAGCATTAACGGCCGCGCCCTCTGGACCCTGGCAGCCCTTGATACCTGCCAGCGAAGGCTCGTCCCGAAAGGTAGCGGCAATAAGAATCTCAGGTGGATTTGCATAGGTCGAGTCAGCATCGGACAAGGAATCAAAGAAGGCCTCGACGTCGTCCGTGTTGAACCAATCGGGCGAGAGGCCGAACCGTGCTGGTTGGCCATGTAGGCTGCCGCGAGTAACGAGCTCGAGGGCATCAAGGACTGTGGACTTTCCGGCAGAGTTGGCTCCGACAAGGATGTTTATTCCATCGCAAGGTTGCCAACTAAAATCCTGAAGAATGCGAAAGCCCTTGACGACAATCTCATTAATCACTTTAACCAGCTCCAAGCCGATTTTGGCCTCGCGGCAGAATGGCAAATAAAGCAATCTCCCTAGAGGAATCCTATCATCGCGGACGGGTTAAACCTGTGCTTCATGGCATGTTGCCCCTGCAAATAGTAAGTGACTTATTCCGAATGTCCTCAGTGATATCAACCGAGCCAGCGTCGAAAACCGAACGGGTTTCCGACCCTGCGGATGCGCCGGGGACCCGCGGAAGGTCCCCTATCCTTCCCGCGCCGTCGAAAACCCGCGCCCTCGCGTGCGCTCGGGCGACCCTCACTGGCCCCTCGAAGCCCATGGTCGCACGGCCGGCAAGCACCTCTTCCCGCCGGCCGGCGCCCCTCCCGGGAACCCGCCGCACGCCACGCCCGTGACGCGGCGGAACCCCGGGAGGGGCTTGCACCAAGGCCTTCGAGGGGCCAAAGGGGNCCCACGTCCTAGGGAGCAGAAATGACCGAGAACACCAAGACCCAGCAGCAGCCGACCACCGACCAGACCGAGGGGCCGAAGCCCGTCGCCGAGATGACCGCCGCCGAGGTGGCCATGGAGGGCCGCAGGCTCGCCACCAGCTACCTCGAGAAGCGCGGCTACGCCATCCTCGAGCGCGAATGGCGCTGCCAGGCGGGCGAGGTCGACGCCGTGGCCGAGGACGAGGGAACGCCCGTCCTCGTGCTCGTCAAGACCGCGCGCAGGCTCGGCGAGGACTCCGAGGCCATGCCAGAGCTCGCCATCGACAAGGCCAAGCAGACCAGGTTCCGCAAGCTCGCCCTGCTGTGGCTCGCGGGGCATCCCGAGGCCGAGAGCGTCCGCGTGGACGTCATCGCCCTCAACATCGTCGGCGAGCGCTGCGCCCGCCTGCGCCACCTCATCGGCGCCTACCAGTGGGAGGAGTAGACCCTAGCTGCCCAAACCGCTGGGAGCGTAAAGGCGACCGCTCGGGGAAACCCGGGTGGTCGTCCCTTTTCACGGGCCACGGCCGCAGCCAAGCCCTCCCGCGGCCGCCCTCCCCGCCGCCAGGAACACCTAACGGCGGCGGGGAGGGGAAAGGACCGACCAGGCGCGTCTGCCGAGCTGTATGCTTGCCCTGACGGCGCGGACGACGGAGGTGCCCCTTGCCCCACGAACGGAAGATTCCGTATGACAAGTACAGCATCGACTCGATAGTCGAGTTCGCGCAGAGGCTCGTGGGCAGGACTTTGCGCGAGTTCGTTGATGTGGATTCGATTGCCGACCCACACCGGCGCAAGGGCTCGTTCGGCAACGCCGTCGAGGAGCTCTACTTCCTCCTCACCATCAACAGCGACCCCAGGCCGGACTTCCACGAGGTGAACCTCGAGCTCAAGTCGACGCCCCTCAAGCACGTCCGCGACGGCGAGATTGTCGCCAAGGAGCGCCTCGTCATCACGATGGTGAGCTACCCGGAGGTCGTGAGGGAGACCTTCGAGACGAGCCACCTCGTCGAGAAGGCCTCCGACATGCTGCTGATCTCCTACCTCTGGGAGGAGGGCAAGGACCCGCTCGACTACGTCATCGAGTACGCCGGCAGGTGGGGCCTGCCCGAGGAGGACATGCCGCAGTTCAAGGCGGACTGGGAGACGGTCGTCGCCAAGGTCAGGGCGGGGCGCGCCGAGGACATCTCGTCGAGCGACACGCTCTACCTCGAGGCCTGCACCAAGTCGGCCGACTCGTCCAAGAGGACCTCGCAGCCGTTCTCCGACGTTCCCGCAAAGCCCCGTGCCTGGGCCCTCAAGGCCTCCTACATGACCGCCGTCTCGGGCGGGCTGCTGGCGAGCATGGAGCCGATCAGGAGGGCCGCCGACGAGCGGGACCTCGACCTCCTCGGGCTCGTCCGGCGGCGCTTCGAGCCCTACATCGGAAGGACCCAGGGGGAGCTTGCCGCCGAGGTCGGCTACGCCTGGCCCGACGGGCACGCCCCCAAGGCCATCACCGCGCTCGTCACCAAGCGAATACTTGGTGTTGACGAGGAATCGAGAATCGCAGAGTTCGAGAAGGCGGGCATCAGGCCCAAGACCATCAGGCTCAAGAGGAACGACGTCCCCAAGGAGGCCATGTCGTTCCCGGCATTCGACTACGCCAGGCTCGCAGAGACGGACTTCGAGGACAGCGACTTCTATGGCTACCTGCAGCAGCGCTACCTCTTCGTGATCTACCGCGAAGGGGAGGACGGACAGTACCGCCTCTCCGAGGTGGCGCTCTGGCAGATGCCCGACGCCGACGTCGAGGAGGCGAGGCGCTGCTACGAGGAGATGCGCAAACGCGTCCGCGAGGGCCATGCCGAAGAGTCGGTCAGATCCACCGAGAATCGCTGCTGCCACGTGCGGCCGCACGGCAGGGACTCCCACGACACCTGCATGACCCCCTACGGCGTGCCCGTCGTGAAGAAGTGCTTCTGGCTCAACCAGAGCTACCTCGCCGAGGAGATTGCCAAACTGGGATCTTGATCTTATCCGTCCGATTGGTTATGATGGCCTAGACATCAACGACACAGCAGAGATCGGAGAAACGTGTCGTCAACGAAGACCATCAAGGTGGCCGAGCTCTTCGCGGGCGTCGGCGGCTTCAGGCTCGGCCTGGAGGGGTACCACGACCCGGAGCGCCCGGAGTTCGACCTCCCCGCCGCGGGCCAGTTCGAAACAGTATGGGCGAACCAGTGGGAGCCACCCGGGACCGATGCGAGGCAGTTCGCGGCGAGGTGCTACGTGGAGCGATTCCCCGACGACACCCTCGTCAACGAGGACATCAACAAGGTGCTCGACGAGCTCGAGACTGGCAAGAGGAAGATTCCGGACGTCGACATGGTCGTCGGCGGCTTCCCGTGCCAGGACTACTCGGTGGCCAAGCCCCTGTCCATGGCGGGCGGCATCGAGGGTAAGAAGGGTGTCCTGTGGTGGGACATCTACCGCTTCCTCCGCCTAAAGAGGACGCCCCGCTACGTTCTGCTGGAGAACGTCGATCGGCTGCTCAAGAGTCCCGTCTCCCAGCGCGGTCGCGACTTCGCAATCATCCTCTCGTGCCTGGCGTCGCTCGGCTACTCGGTCGAGTGGCGCGTGGTGAACAGCGCCGAGTACGGCTTCCCCCAGAGGAGGAAGCGCGTCTACATCTACGCCGAGCACACGGGCCGGAAGTGGAACCTCGAGAATCGAATCTCCAAGGGCGTCATGGCCAGGGTGCTCCCCATCAAGAAGCCGGCGTCCGTCTCGGAGTTCGACATCCCCGCCGACCCCTACGAGGCGACGAGGGAGTTCAACGTCGGGCAAAGCGTCTCGCCCTTCATGGAGTGCGGCGCCATGCAGAGCTGCCAAGTGGCGACGAGCCATGTCGTGGAGGACTACCACGGAGAGAAAAAGAACCTTGGGAGCGTGCTCGTCCCTGAGGACGAGGTCCCAGCCCAGTTTTACGTGCTGGACTCACAGTTGCCCACCTGGGAGTATCTCAAGGGCGCCAAGCGCGAGCCGCGCGTCGACAAGAGAACGGGTCACGAGTACTTCTACTCGGAGGGATCGATGGCCTACCCCGACTCGCTGGACAACCCCTCGAGGACCATCCTCACAGGCGAGGGCGGGTCGGGCGCGTCCCGCTTCAAGCACATTATCCAGGTCGACGGGCGCTACCGCCGCTTGGTGCCTGACGAGCTCGACAAGCTCCAGGGGTTCCCCGCTGGTTGGACCGATACGGGGATGACCGACGGGCAGAGGGCGTTTTGCATGGGCAACGCACTCGTGGTCGGCATTCCGCATGCAATAGGCAAGGCAATGACAGAGAAGCTCCGGGCGTGATGTCGCATGGACATTAACGTCGATGGCATTCGCGACCTTCCTCGTCCGAGCTATCTTGACTGCGTCACGCCTGAGAGCTCCTTCGACCACGGGAGCACCCATGTTGTGTGCTATCGAATCAATTGGCATGATGACGAGCGAGTACTGAACGAATGGGCCAGGCACATAAGGCTTCACTATGAGAGAGATGACGAGCTCGTCGAGGATGCGCTGAGGCTTGGGGTCAGCGCCGAATCCTACCTGAAGAATTATCGCATTCCGACTTCTGATGGACTCGGACGCTCTACGCGCTCCGGAGATTTCGGAGAAATCGTCACGAGCGACCTTCTGCAGTTCATGCTCAAATACGAAGTTCCGCGTTACAAGCAATGGCTAAGGCTGGACAGAAACCAGTCAGGTGCAGGAACAGACGTGGTTGCCTATCGCTTCGATGCTTCGGGCGACGCATCGAAAGACACCTTACTTGCGGTCGAGGTGAAGACGAGCTCTTCCACCAAGAATCTAGTTGGCACGATTGAAAAAGCAGCGGCGGACTCCTTGTCCAAGGACCCTCTTCGTCTTGGCATCTCTGTCAATTATTTGGCAAAGCAGTGCAGGCGCTGTGGGGACTGTCGTACCGAGGAAGAACTGACGAGATTTCTCCGCATCTCCGAGAAGCCCTGCGTGACACAATTCGGGGCCTCGGCAGTGGTGGGGATTGGCGACATCCATGCGTTCCTAGCGCGAACCGATTCCGATTTGCCCGAATTGGAGGAAGAGTCCCTCCTGCTGATAGTCCACAGAGAAGATCTCGCGGGCCTGATTCGAGAGCTTTACGACAGGTGCTGCAAATGATATTCGGAGAAAAGTCAGCCATTCTCTTGCGCTACTCCAAGGCGCGAAGAAAGCTTCGCGAATACTCGGTGCCGGTGGGGGATTGGCCGAAGTTCCCTAGAAGTCCCGACGCCATGAGCATCACCTCGGTGCACGTCCTCCAAGAATTCATCGATGACTATCTTCAGGGAAACGGCGGCGAGGATTACATTTCTGACCTGACCTCGGCGGCGTCATACTTCGACTCCGCAGCAAGCGACGAGGCACATTCGACAACTGCCGATGGCTACTGGACGCTCGCAGCGGTTGCGTACTACATGCTAAGGAATTATGGCAGTGCAAAGGTGATGGCGGAGCAGGTTTCGAATTTTCGGTATCTCGGCGACTATGGTGCCGCGACGCTGGCCGAGATTTCTTACGTTCTCGGATTACAGAGCGTTGAAGCCGCGATGTCTGGAATCGAAAGGACCACAATCTCTGACGCCGTCCGCCAACTCTCCTCCTTCGTGGAGGGCAGAGACGACGAGAGACCGGATGGCATCTTTTTGAGCCTGAGAAGCGCCGATTCTCCTGAGGATTCGATTATGAGCGAGGCGCTGGCGGTCGTCTCGCAGATTATCGCTGACGATGCAACCAGAACGCTGATGCCCGAATACTCGGGCTCGCCACTCTCCAGCTGGGTGCCGTATCTTACGTCTGCCAATCCAACAAGGCTTCTCTGGCCATCACAGGTTTCCATCGGAGAGAGGGGCGTATTCAAGGGCGATAGTGCCTTCGTCCAGCTGCCGACAGGCTCTGGGAAGACGAAAAGCCTCGAACTAATCATCAGGTCCCTGGGCCTACGCAAAGATGACGCACATACGGTTGTCATTGCCCCGCTAAGAGCATTGTGCAACGAGGTATTCCGAGATCTATCGGCATCGCTAGATGGCGTGGCTCGAGTAAACCTTGCATCCGATACTTTCGAGATGGACGAGTTCCTCCAGCCCGCGGCGGTCTCCGGACAAGAGGTTATCGTCTGCACGCCAGAGAAGTATGCGTATATCGTCCACCATCAGCCCACAGCGTTGGGGCGCGTGGATCAGTTCATCTTCGACGAGGCTCATCTGCTCGACGACAGGAGCAGAGGCCCAGCTTTCGAGCTCCTTATCAGCGAGATTCTCGAGGCATGTCCCAGCACCCAAATCGTACTGCTGTCCGCCGTGGTGTCCAACCCCAAGGAGATTGCGGAATGGCTGTTCGGGGATTCGGAAAGAGTCGTCGACGAGAAGGATGTACCGACCTCGGAAAAGTCCCTCGGCATCGTTTCGAGAGGTGCCAAGACCATCTCGTTCCGGGATGTCTCCTCCTGGAGCGAGCAGGACTACTTCATCCCGCACTCATGCCAGACAACGAAACTGAAGAAAATGCCTCGCGAAAGGAAAGAGCGGCTCTTCCCTGACATCGCCGACAAGAAGAACGCCGCCCGCGACCTGGCAACCTACTATGCCAATCGACTTGCCAGCAACGGTGCGTCCGCCATCTACCTTGCCAAAAAGAGGTCCATCCCGCCGTTCTTCGATAGAATCGGGGAACTGTCTGACAGGGGGTTTGATTTCCACGGAATCCTGGAAGCTTCAAACAGGGAGGAGCTCTCGCGGCTTTCCAACCTGTTCCTCCTTCACTATGGGGCAGAGTGCGTATATCTGAAAGGGATAAAATCCGGAATCGTACCTCACGACGGTGGCCTTCCTGAAGGTATCCGCCAGTGCGTCGAATACGCGTTAAAGAGGAATCTCATCAACGTTGTCGCGTGCACACCGACGTTGGCTCAAGGGGTAAACCTTCCCATCAAATACCTTTTTATCACGAGCGTTCGCAGCGGAAATTTCCCGCCGAAGGCACGCGACTTCCAGAACCTGATTGGGAGGACTGCAAGGCCGGGCACGCATAGCGAAGGAAGCGTCATCCTCACGGACCTTTCGGACGAACCAGGCGGAAGTAACAAAGCGCGGGACTACAGGCGGCTCCTCAATCCCAGCCAAAAAGAGCGATGCACCAGCGCAATCCTCTCCATCTTCGATCCAGTCATTGTTTCAGCACCTGGAGGTGGCAGGATTGAAGGCGAATCGATTGTCAAGGGGATTATTGATCAGGTTGCCGACATCAACCTGGAAGATGGTTTGGCCAATGCAATCGACGAGAGCTTCGTTGGGTACCCATCTGAAAGCCTGCCAGGGAGAATTGCTGCAAAACGGATACTTCATCCCATCCATGCAATCGAAAGCTATCTGAGCGCAGCCCTGTCAAGCGTCGGGACGATTGAGGAAACCGACTTCGCAGAGCTCTGCAAGAGAACGTTCGCATATCATCTGGCAAACGATGACCAGAAGGTGCTGCTCGTCAAACTCTTCTGTGCGATAGGAGAGAACCTCGAGGATATCCAGATTCCGGGCCTCGCCACCCTCTGCGGAAGATCTCAGCTCGGAATCTCGGAATCGCGAGAGCTTCTTGAGTGGTGCCAATCCCCCGACGTGGCAAAACGGCTGTGCGACGACGGGTCACGCCTCGGGACTCTCCTGGGCCACTTCTATTCCGTGGTTCTCGACGAGCAGATAAAGGTTGAGCTGAATGCCTTTTCTGCGATGGTTGATATGTGGATGGGAGGGAGTTCAATAGGGGAAATATCAGCCAGACTGAGCACACGAGGAATGTCCTTGGGGGACACCGAGAAAATGCTTTTGCAGACCATCTCGTATGGTCTAAGCCATTTCATCGGGTGTGTAGCGGATGCGGTGGAAATTGGGGAGCTCGTGTATCCTCCAGGCGTTGTGGAAAGCCTTAGGAGGTTGCAGCGACAAATCAAATATGGCGTTACCGCTCCCACCGCAACCGTAATTTGCGAGCGTTTGTTTAACGACCGTCTTGTGGCAAATATGCTGTCGGACGTCTTGGGCATTGACGTGTCAACACAAGAGGACCTGGACTTGTTTATCGATATTTTTCATGATCGAATCAGTTCAGTTCTTAAACCCTATCCGAGCTACTATGCCACATGCGTAAAGAGGCATATGTCCACTCGATGATGGATATAGGTTTCATCTTTCCAATCGCAGCAAGAATCGTGGTTTGTCTAGACAGCCGCCCCTTGGGCGTCCCCCTATCCAAACCACCGCTCGGATTCCCTCGCGTCTTGGCCCCGCATGGAGAATGCGGGGCGTCGTTCCATCGGCATCGCCGACGGGAATAATGCTAGCGTCGGCGCCTTCGGCGGCGACTCGCGGGGGAGGCCCCGCGACCCCTGGGACGACACCACTCCACTGGACGTCCCGGCGACACACGGAAAGGGAAGACCATGCCAGACAGATGGCAGGTCAACCTCCGCCTATCTCGAGATGACTACGAGTACATCCGGCGGAAGGCTGACGAGCAGGGCCAGACGGTCACCGCGCTCCTGCGCGACTCGACGTTCGCGGCAACATTACGGGCGCCCGATGACCCGCATGTCCCCGACGTCGTCCTCATCGACGCGACGACGTGGCTCGGGATCCTCCGGGAGCTCAACCACTGGGGCGTCAACTACAACCAGGCGGTGCATGCCTTCAACACCTGCGCCCTCGCCCTGGGCGAGGCCCGCGAGAGCGGCTGGCTCGGCGCGGGGGAGGTGGCCCAGATCGCCGGGGAGATGGCAGGCGCCCGAGACCTCCTCCTCGAGATCGAGGGGCACCTCGGCCCCCTGGCCGACTCGGCCGACCGCGCGAGCAGGAGGGCGCACGTCAGGGTGAGGCGCCTCCCGGCAGGGGCCCCGCGCGGGGGAGGCGGACGCTGATGCCCGCCCTGAAGCCCATCTCCGGCCACACCCCCTGCAAGGGGATAGTCTCCTACCTCACGAAGGGCGGCAGGGACCTCGCCGAGGACTTCCTGAACTGCTCGGCCGAGGACAGGCACGGGAGGCCCGTGTGGGCGCAGATGGACGCCGCCCGGGAGTGGGCGGGCAACGGCCGGCCCGTCGGCGGGAGGGCCGCGAGGACCTACGAGCACTTCATCCTCTCCCCGGACCCGAGGGACCACGTGACGGTCGAGCAGCTCCGGTCGCTCGCCACCGAGTGGGCCGGCCGCTACTTCGGCGACTACCAGTGCGCGATCTACTACCACGACGACAACGACTTCGGCATCCCGCACGCGCACGTGGTCGTCAACAACACGAACCTCGTGACGGGGCGAAGGCTCTCCCCGACGCTCACGGCGCCCTTCGAGAGGGAGATCTGGGACGGACTCCAGGGGATGGCCGCCGCCCGCGGCCTGAGGGCGTTCGACTCGCGCGGCGCCTCGGCGCCCGGCGCGGGGCTCGACGCCGAGGCCCCGTCAAGGTGCGCCACGGCGCAGCGCGACTACCGCTCGAGGCCCGTGCGGGAGATGCGCGGGGACGGCCGGTTCTCGTGGGTCGACGACGTCCGGGAGAGGGCCCGCTGCGCCGCCATGATCTCGACGAGCGAGGGGCAGTTCCTACGCGAGTGCGAGACCCTCGACCTCCGGGTGAGGGTCAGCGGGAGGGGCGACTTCGTCTACGCGCGCCCCGGAAGGAAGACATGGCAGGTCTCCGGCGCGAGGCTCGGGTCGGACTGGACGAGGTGGGGCGTGGGGAGGCGACTCGCCCTCGACGCCGCGAGGCACGTGGCCAAGCCGGAGGGCGAGAGGCTCGAGGCGATAGAGCGCGCCATGGCCAGCCTCTCTCGAGATGGCTCGTCAGCGCAGGTAATCGGCACCGCACGAGGAGTTGCCATCTCCGCTGCGGATGTGTCCGCGATGCTCTCGGCATGCATGAGCGTCGGCGCGGGCTCCGTGGCAGAGCTGAAGGCGGCGGCCGAGGCCGCGCCGACCGGCCCGGCGAGGTCGGACGCGTACCGTGCCCTGAGGACGGCGCTCGCGCTCGGGTGCCTTCCCGTCGAGCGGCCAAACGACAGGATTCCGAGAGGAAAGCCTCGACCTCGCGTCGAGGGCGACGTGGCGGGCGCGTCTCCTGCCCTGACACCCGAGCACACGCCTGCGAGAGGGGCGGAGAGGGGGAGCGAGCGATGAGGATAGACGTGACGTACTCGAGCGGGCTCGTGGAGAGCTACCGGACCGAGGGGGAGTCCGGCGTCACGGCGAACGCGCTCGCCGGCGCCCCGGACCGCGGGAGGGGGGAGACGTCCGCGGCGGTCCTGCTGCGCCTCCGGCTCGACAGGCTCGAGCAGGACGGCCTAAGGGTCGACATCTACTGGTACGGGACGGCCGTCGACGACCTCACGCGCACGACGGCCACGGGGGACTTCGGCGTCGACGAGGTCCCCGAGCTCTGCCTCGAGCTCGGGCGCGTGTGGAGGATCCTCGGCCCGGATGACATGGCGGGCGTGCGGTCGGTGGACGTCGATGGCAGGAGGCGCCTGGCGCGGATCGCGGGCGAGCTCGTCTGCCTCGACCTCCTGGACGACCGGGAGCGCTACTGGGCCGGGAGCTCCGGCGGCGAGGCGCTCGTCGAGAGGGTCGCCAGGATTCATGGGGCGATTCGCGAGGCGAACCCCTCGTGGGACGACGAGAGGGTCGCGGCGGAATACGGTTTCCCCCTCGGGGCATATCGCGCGGTCGCCGCATCGAGGCACGCCTCGGGAGGCGGGGGAGACGACCTGCCGTCGAGGCTCCTCCGCTATCTCGAGGACAACCCCGAGGCGAGCGTGGGGGAGGCCTCCGACGCGCTCGGCGCGAATGCCGACGAGCTGCGGGAGATCTGGCCCGTGCCGGCCAGTGGCCATCGTGGGGGCACGGAGGGGGCGGCGCGCGACGGCCGCGCGGCGACCCTTCTCGACGTGTCGGGAATGATGGACGGTGCAGGTGCGAATTGATGTCCGGCGCGGGTCGTATGGTATTCGTGGGAAAGAGCAGGCTGCGGGAATCGGGGCAAGACATGAAGGACTCGACGAGGCGTGGGATTCTCAGGGCGATCGTGATGTTCGTCAAGCTCGTGTGGAGGCTCGGGATGGCCGCGTAGGCGCGGGAGTCCGGCGCTTGCCCGCGTGTGTCGGCCCAGGCGGCCGCAACCCGGGCCTTACGGACGATTATTACGATCCGTCTACCTGCGATGATGCTAACGGCCACTATGGGGAGGCGATGGCGGTGAGGGTGATCCTGGAGGACCGCGACCAGGGATTCGAGATGGTCGAATACTGTGGCTATTACTACTACGGTGACGGCACCGATGCGCACAGCCACTTCACCTGCTCGCCCGACACCGTGCTGAAGTTCGGGATCGAGCTTGACGAGCCGTCCGCCCCGGACGTGTCCCCCGCGGTGAGGGACTACGTGGAGGCGCATCTCCCGGCCTGGGTCGCAAAGTGCGGCGGGAGGCTGTACCCGGACGTCGACTACTGGGGCACCGGCCGGTTCCCTGCATGGGAGGACCATCCCGAGGACTCACGGGGGAGATGAGGCGCTGATGGCGAGAGAGATCCATGGTTCGGGGGAGCTGAGGGACGCACTGTCGCGGCTGCCGCTCGTCGGCCGCAGGGTCGTCTCGGTCGACATCGTCGGGAGGCTCCTCCACACCGACCGCGTGACCATGATCAACTGCTACAACAACCAGGTCAGGAAGCCAGACGAGCCATTCCGCCTCACCCGGATGCCCATCTACGAGGACGATATCCCCCTGTCCGTGCCTAGGACGAGGATTGTCCTCAGCGACGGTCCCTTCGCCTTCGGGCTCGACGACGGGTCGGCGCTCGAGATCGCGATGCCAGGCCCGAGCTGCGCCATCATCGACTTCGTCCGCGACGCGTCGTCCCGCCCGCGGAACGACCTCGTGAACGCCTCGGGCATCCTGCGGCCCGCCATCGGGGAGGCCATCACCGGGACAGAGGTGATGGCGATGTCCGTGAAGTCGCAGGATCGCGACTACGTCGAGGAGGCCTACCTGGTCGATGCCTTCAAGCGGTGTCTGGTCAGGTGCGAGGGCCATGCTTTCGAGATCTTCTGGGGCACGTGCATCGCCTCCACCAACGGCTCGCGGCCCGTCCCGCTTGAGATGACGATGGGCGACCTCCGGGACAACATCAGCTACTACTCCGATCTCTTCGACAAGAGGGAAGGCTAGGGGAGGGGGTTCCGCATGGCCAAGGTGGTGAGGACCACCGTGCTGCGGCACCACAGGGTGCTGTTCCTCGACGACGAGATTCCGCAGAGCCCCTTCGTGAGCGTCTCGGGGACCGTCTTCGAGGCGACGTGGGCGCACCTCCTGATGAATGACGGGGACTATCGCAGGGATGCGACCCTCGCCGCCGTGCCCCTCGACGGCTCCCCGGGTGACGGTTTCTTCGTGGACAAGGATGTCGTCCCCTTCGAGACGGCCGACGCGTAGGGCTTTGGCGGGAGGGAGGTGCCATGCTGTTTCTCAGGCTTCGCTCGCTGGGCGAGGACGAGGTCGTCTACGACTACATGCCCGGGGGCGAGGACGCCGACCCCGGCACGATCTCGCTCGACCTGGGCTCCGGCGAGCCGACGTTGGTGAAGAGGTCCGCCGATGACGACATGCCCTGGTATCTGGGACAGGCGCTGTACCGAATCGAGAGGATGCGCGACGAAGGTAGTTTCTCTGAGTTCGTCCAGGTCGCCTGGTACTGAAGGACGGCCTCGTTTCCTTGGTTCCGCTCGCAGGGCAAGCCGGGGATAGGCTGGGGGATAACATGGGAAAGACGGTTGGGTTCTCGCCGAGGAGACGAACGTGGTCCACGCAATCGAGAACAGGGGGCTTTCCGAGGTCGATGCGATCGAAGCGTCGCGTAATGAGTTTGAGGGGAGGCACGGCATCACATGGAGAAAACTGTAATCACGATCGACGTGTCGAAGAGCAACGACCTACCGACGTCACCAGAGTATGCCGACCTCACTGACGATCAGCTTGAAGACGACTTCAAGAAGATGGAAGAGAAGGCGAAGAGCCTAACCTCCTGGCCCGACACGGGAAGGTACTAATCCCACAGCCTCGCACGTCAGGGGCATGGTCGGCAGATCCCGGCCGGGCGTATCACTCTGGCGATTTCGTGGTACGATCGCGGCGAAAGGCGGTTCCCCCCCTCTACAACCGGAGGCTTGGGAGCCGCCCTTTGTCATTTGGTGCGGAGGGATGTTCCGTCTTTCGTCTGAGTGCGAGGCCCCGGAATTTCCGGGTACCTGGCGTGTGAGGGCGTCGGCGCCACACATACCACCTACGGGTGGTACACGCGGCGCCGACGAGGGGAATCCTACCACGGCCGACGGCGCCCGTCTCTACGCTATCGCCACCTCCGGCGCAGGGGCCGCCCCGCGGACGGCCGCGTCCGCGGCGTCCTGGGCGTCGCGCGCCTCGTCCGAGAGCGAGAAGCCCTCGGGCTCGTGCGCCTGCCCGCGGTCGGGCACGGGCGTCGGCTCGGCGTCCCTCTCCCTCGACTCGATGAGGTCGCGCCTGCGCTCGCCGAGGTACTCGGCCGCGGTCGAGGCCTTCGCCGCGGCTCGGTAGAGCTCGTCGGGGTCCTTCCTGAGGGCCGCCACCCAGGATTCGAGGTAGGCGACGTGCTGGTCGTAGTGCTTGCCTCCCTGCTCCGCCTCCGCGACGGCCTTGCAGTCGAGTCCGGCGTCGGCCGCGGCGAACATGCTGCCGAGCTCGGCCACGAGCTCCTCGCGGGCGTACTCGGGCGACCCGAAGTGGCCGACGAACTTGCGTCCGAGCTCCGGCGCCGTGGAGTGCGTCATCTCGTGGAGCAGCGTCGAGAGGAATCCCTCCGGGGTCGCGAACTGCGACCTCTCCGGGATGACGATCACGTCCCGGCCCGGCGCGTAGTACGCCTCGTCGCCCTCCGCCTCCCTGACGGGGCATCGGCTCGACTCGATGAACTGGTCCGCGACCTCGCCGACCTCCCCGAGCTCCGCGGGCGCCCGCGCGGGGAGGGGAGGGATGCCCTCGACGTCCCGCGCGTTGAAGACGGACCAGTAGCCGACGCAGACGGGCACGAGCCTCTCGGCGGCCTCGCCCTCGCCCGGTTCCGCGTCGCCCTCCTCTGGGGACGGGCCCTCGGCGCGTGCGGGCAGCATCTTCCACTTCTCGACGACGGCCGCCTTCGCGCCCTTGCGCACGTGCCATCCCTGCTCCTCCGCCTGGCGGTACGTGCACCACCTCGGGTCCGCGAGGCCCCTCTCGGCGGCGACCGCCGCGAGCCCGAGGCGGTTGCCGCCGTGGTAGCGCTTGCCCGTGGCCGCGTTGACGGGCGACCAGCAGGGCGCCCAGTCGGCGGCCCACGAGAGCTCCTTTNCCCCCATGTCCGCGACGATCCTGTCGACGACCTGCCTTCTCTGCTCGCTCACTCTCTCCGGGAACTTCATATCCTCTCCTCTCCCGGCGCGCGTGTGGGGCCGCGCGTCTCCTGCCCGTGTTCTTCCTGTCGCCCTCGCCTCCGCGGCGGGGGGCCTCTCTTCTCATCGGCATGTGCCTCCCTCCTCCGGGGGCCGGCGCGTCGTCGGCCCCCGTCCGCCTATCGCGCCCTTCTGGCCCTGGCCTCGGCCACGTGCCTCTCGGCCTCGCGGTCGGCGGCCCCTGCCGCCTGCGCGAGGGCCATGGCGGCGACGCCGAAGGTGCCGCCCGCCACGAACGAGACGAAGCAGGCTATGAACGTCATCGCCCCTCGCCTCCCCTGCGGCGCATGACCCATGCGGCCGCGACGGCGCACGCGCCGGCGCCGAGCAGGCCGAGCAGCGCGACCGCCGGGAGGTCGTCGCCCGTCTTGGGCAGCCCCTCCTGCGTCGCGGGCGGCGTCTCCGGGGGCGTCTGGGGTGACTCGTAGGAGACCGACTGGCCCGCGTCGGAGATGTCGGCGTGCGCGGCGACCTGCCTCCCGCCGCGCGAGAGGGACTCGAAGCAGACGAGCGTCCTCCCGTCGAGCGCCGAGCCGTCGATCTCGAAGGTGACCTCGGCCTCGCCGTCTGCCTTCTCCGGCGTGAGCGTGGTCGTCGCGGTGACGTCGGCCCCGTCCTGCTGCCAGGCCTTCCCCGTGGAGGCGTCCATGAGGGTCCCCCTGAGGACGTACTCCTTGCCGGGCGTGAGGCCCGTGTAGGAGACCGTGTCGACGATGGTCACCCGATCTGCGGGCGTCCCCTCGTTGGTGCCGGTCGCCTCGTCGGCCGCCTTCGTGCCGACGCCCACGAGCGAGACCGTCTGGCCCCCGTCCTCGATGTCGGCGTGCGTCGCGACCTCTCGGCCCTCCCGGGAGAGCGTCTCGAAGGCCACGGTCGTCGTCCCGGCGAGGGCCGAGGCGTCGAGCTCGAACGTCACCTGCGCGGTCCCGTCGGCCTTCTCCGGCGTGAACGTCGTCGTCGCGGTGACGTCGGCCCCGCCTGACTGGATCGCCTTGCCGGTGGCCTTGTCCATGAGGGTCCCGGCGAGCGCGTACTCCTTCCCGGGGACGAGGTTCGCGTAGGAGACCGTGTCGACGACCTCGGTCCTCCCAGTCGCCTGCTCCTCGTGCGTGCCGCTCGCCTTGCCCGTCGCCTCGGTGCCGACCTTCGGGACCGTGACGGTCTGCCCCTTGTCGTCGACGTCGGCGTGCGTCGCGACCTCGCGCCCGTCCTGCGAGAGGCTCTCGAAGGCCACGAGCGTCCTCCCGGCCGTCGCGGTGCCGTCGAACTCGAACGTCACCTGGGCGGTACCGTCGGGCTCCTCCGGCGTGAACGTGGTCGTCGCGGTGACGTCGGCCCCGCCTGACTGGACCGCCTTGCCGGTCGCCTTGTCCACGAGGGTCCCGGTGAGCGTGTACTCCTTTCCGGGGACGAGGTTCGCGTAGGAGACCGTGTCGACGATCGCCTGCTTTGCGGCGGCCTCGGACTCGTGCGTGCCGGTGGCGGCGTCCGTCGCCTCGGTGCGGATCGAGACCTGCTTGTCGTCCACGGTGCCGATGTCGAGGTCGGTCCTGTCGCGGCTGATGGTCACGGTGCGCTCCGTGAGGGCGTGCCCCGCGTTGGCCGCGCAGGGGAGCTCCCTGAGGTCGTAGGTGTCGTAGGGCAGCGCCCCGAGCGAGTCGTCGGCCTTGGTGCCGGTCCCGAACCAGACGCCCCCGGAGGCGTCGAGGCTCTCGTCGTCGATCGCGCCGGCCGACGAGAGGGCGGCGTCGTTGCCGTCGGTCCCGCGGGNGTGCGGGACCCAGGAGGCGGCGCTGTCGAACATGCCGTTCTCGTCGGTGACGAGGACGTGGGACTCTCCCGTCGTCTCCGAGGTGAGCAGGAACGCGCAGCCCGCGAGCTGCCCCATGGTCTGCTCGTCGACCTTGCTGAAGCTGAGGTCGCCCCGCGCGACGTGGTCCGCGACCTCGGGCGCGACGTAGGTGGAGACGTGCTCCGCGGTCCCGTCGGCCGTGACCTTGTCGACGTGGGCGGAGGCGTCGGAGAGCAGGTAGCCCTTCGGCGCCTTGGTCTCCGTGACGCTCACGGTGCCGAGCGGGATCGTCGGGGCGCCCGCGGAGTCGGTGTAGAGCGCGTCGCCCGAGGCCTTGTGCGCCTCGTCGAGCGTCGCCTTGCCGTCCGCACCGGTGCGCAGCGTCCACGTCCTCTTCGGCGTCCCCGAGACGTCGCCGTCCGTGTTGTCGTAGTACCTGACCTCGAACTCGGCTCCCTCGAGCGTCGCCGAGCCGAGCGGGGAGGCCTTGCCGGTCTCGGCGTCGAGCTTGGCGACCGCGACCGACACCGCGTCCGTCTGCGGGACGTCGGAGGCCGAGGCCTTCGTTTCCTGTGCGGGCGCGACGTCGCACCAGTGCCTCTCCCCGTCGAGGGCGAAGCCCTTGGGTGACGTCTCCTCTTGCAGGTAGTAGCGCCCGGCGACGAGGTCGCCGATCGAGGCCGTCCCCGACGCGTCCGTGGTGACCGAGCCCACGCGGAACCCGTCCGCCGAGAAGACCCCGTAGGTCGCCCCGGCGAGCGAGTAGCAGCCGTTGCCCGAGCTGACGTCCGCGTTCGAGCTCGCCTTGGTGAGCGTTATCGAGCCGAGCGAGAGCGGGACGGCGATGCGCTGGCGGGCCGAGTCGTCGGGCCCGTACCAGACCGAGCCGTGCGCCTCGGGGCCCGTGCCGTCCCAGGCGTTCGCCTTCGCGACGAGCTCGTCCGCGACGCCTATGAGCGCGAGCTTCGACTCGTCGCTGATGCCCTGGTCCCTCAGGTCGTACCCGCCGAGGAGCCAGACGGCAATCTGGGTGACGGCCCTCGCCTCGCCGTCGGAGAGCTGGTGCCCGCAGATGCTCGTGGTGTTGGGCCAACCGTGGTAGAGCACGTAGGCCATCGGCCTGTTCGTGTCGGCGACCCACCCGCCCTTGGTGTATGTGGTGTCGGCGTTCGGCCCGTGGAGCGTCCCGTCCATGCAGTAGGCGGCGGTGCCCCCGTCGGTCGACTCGTACGCCCCGAAGCTCGCGGCGTCGAACGGGCCGACGTCGCCGGAGTGGTCGTTGTGGAAGTGCTGGGTGTCCGGCTCGGCCTGCGCGGCCCAGGCGGTCGTCGGGGCCGCGGCCCCGATCATGCCCGCCCACTGGCTCGCGACGAGCAGCACCGAGAGGGCGACCCTCCCTATGGCGCCGAGCGCGCCCCCGCGCCCGCCTTGCGCGGGCGTGTTTCTTCTCTTCATTCCTCGTCCTTTCCGTGTGGCCCGGGTGGAGCCGGGCTCCCTTCCTGTCTCGGACTTGCGCGCCCGCGCGGGGCCCGCGCGCCGCCTCTCCGGGTCGCCCCTCCTCGCCCCCATGGCCGCCCCCTACCCGCCGAGGATGTCCTTCGCCCACGACCCGCTGCGCATGAGCGAGAGGATGAGCAGGAGGCACATCGCGATGAGCTTGAGGGGCCAGAGGATGAAGTTGCCCACGTCGGATGGGCTCGCCGCCTGCGTCATGTCGGCGGCGACCATGTTCACCAGCATCGGGAAGCAGGTGAGGACGAACATCATGATCGTGCCGGCCAGGCACAGGGCCACGAAGTTCTTGACGAAGTTGATCCCCATGTGGCGGGTCTCCTCGAAGCCCATGAGCGCGAAGGGGATGGGGGAGAGCATGAAGTAGACGTAGAGCTGTATCGCCCGCGCGTAGACCATGAGCTGGGAGAACACCTGGGCGACGATGGCGAAGAGGAAGACGAGCAGGGCCGTGATGACGAGCGGCCCGATCGCGGCGAAGTCGGTTATGGCGTTGTCGCCCACCGAGTTCAGCGCGACCCCCGAGAGCGCCTCGCCCCCGCCGATGTAGGAGTTGAACTTGGTGAGGTCGTCGAAGACCGCCTCGCAGATCTCGCCCGAGTTGTTGATGAGCCAGGAGAAGATCACGAAGAAGACGGCGAGCTCGACCACCTCCTTGACGGCCGGCATCGTGGCCGAGCCGTCGACCTTCTCCGACACCCTCACGAGCTGGACGAGCATGACGAGCGCCAGGATCGAGTGGGCGCACGGCTTGACGACCGAGTTGCGCACCCCGTCGGCCAGCTCGTAGAGGGCCGTCCCGTGGCCGAACAGCGAGCTGAACGAGGTCGTGAGCAGCGTCGTGGAGTTGATTGTCCCCACGACGNAGAGGGCCCCCGAGAACATGCCGTTTATGATGGGCCCGAAGAGCGTGTTGATGAGCCACTTGTTGACCGAGTCGGCGATGTCGGTGAAGGCGTCCGCCCTCGCCGTGACGGGCGTGAGCGCCACGATCGCCAGCGTCGCCGCGGCGACGGCGAGGGCCATGGCGGCCCTCCTCGCCCCGGGCCTCGACGTGATCCCCATGCTAGCCCGCCTTCCTGACGCCGATTTGGCCGTCCGCCTGGGAGATCGTGACGACGACCCTGGTCTTCGCCGCGTTGTCGAGCGCGTAGGGGAGGGTGACGGTCCCTCCCGCCCAGTCCGAGGTGGACGTCTCCGCCCACGTCGCCTTCGTCGCGGTGGGGTAGTTCTGGGCGCACCAGTCGCCGAGGGCCCGCTCCAGGGCCGCCCTCGAGGTCCCCATGGAGGAGCAGCGCGCCTCGTCCGGCCCCGTCACCGATAGCGCGGAGGCGGCCGACGACAGCGAGTAGGCCCTCGCCCTCGAGAACGCCTCGGAGGAGAGCGTCGTCGACGCCGAGCCGTCGGCGCCCACGACGCGCTGGAGCTCTGCGATGTAGGTGCCGTCGGGCGTCTCGACCGAGAAGACGGTCAGGGTCGCCGTGGCGTTGCCGTCGGCGGGCCTGGTCGTCGTGGCGCAGGCCGTGACGACGTAGGGCGTGACCGTCCGGGCGCCGTCGGCCGTCTCGGTCCAGGTCCTGTCGTCGAAGCTCGCCGCGACGGTCTCCTGCGAGGCGGTCCAGCAGTTGGCCGCGAGCATCGCCACGAGCTGCCGCTCGTCGTCCGTGTACGACGACCTCAGCGCCCGCGCCGATGCGTCGAGCCTCTCGTCGGCCACGTCCTCCGCCGAGGCCTCGCTCGTCTCGGCCTGCGCCGCGCCCTGGTCGGCCGGCGCGTGCACCTGCGTGCAGCGCGCGACGCTCGCCGCCAGCAGCGCGGCCAGCAGCAGCGCGGCCAGGACGGCCGCCGCCACCGCGACGGGCGCCCGGTGGGCCCTCGCCCAGCGCGCGGCGTCCCCCATCCTCGATCTCCCCATTGCCATGTCCCCTCTCATCCGATGCGGGCCGCGCAGGTCCACCTGCTCGCGACGTCTCCGTGGGTCATCCTCACGCGCGGCGGCGTCGCCTCGACGCACGTGTCCGGGTCGATGTAGATCCCGACGTGGCCGGGCATCCAGAGGATGTCGCCCGGCTGCGCCTCGGAGACGGGGACGACCTGCCCCGAGTCCCTCTGCTGCTCGCTCTGGTGGGGGATGTCTATCCCCGCCTGCGCGTAGCACCACTGGGTGAGCCCGGAGCAGTCGATCCCGCCGTGGGGGTCGGTCCCTCCCCAGAGGTAGGGGGCCTCCCATCCGGCGGCCTCCTGCGCCGCCTCGACGACCGCGCCCTTCCCGAGGCTCCCCGAGACGATCGCGGCGTAGATGCGCTCGGCCTCCGACACCCGCGTCGACATGTGGGGGATGCCCGGGCAGAAGTTCATCCACCCGTAGCAGGCCTGCGCCGTCGCGTCGGCGATGTCGGCCGCGGAGTCGAAGCCCGCCCTGCTCCCCGAGACGCGCGTCCCGGCCGGCGGGTCGTCGCCCTCGACGATCACGTAGGAGTCGGAGTAGTCCCAGGAGTCGAGCTGGGCGCCGAGGTAGGCGACCTGCACGTCGATGTCCGACCAGTCCCTCCCCATGCTCTGGGCGAGGTCCTTGAGCCCCTGCTTCTCGGAGCGGGTCGTCCACTGGCAGATGCCGTAGCCGAGGTAGGTGCCGACGTCCCGGGCCGACTCGTCGCCGTTCTCGCAGCAGTCGGGGTCGAAGTTGCTCTCCCCGACGATGTTGCCCATGATCGCCGCGGCGTGGAGGGCGTCCAGGCCCTTCTCGTTCATGAGGTAGGCGGCGACGATCGCCTCGTTGCCCTGGAGCGTGCCGTGGTAGCGCTTGGGTGTCGACGCGACGCCGAGGACCGCCGCGAGGATCGCGAGCACGGCCATGACGACCGCCGCCGCGGGGAGGAGCGGCGCGAGCAGCGCGGGCAGCGCCGCCACGCCGCCCGACGTGCCGCCGGCCACGACGGCCGCGACGCCCGCCTCGGCCTCGTGCGCGGCCCCCGCCGAGGCCGCCCTCGCGCCCGCCTGGCGCCCCGCGCTCGCCACGGCGGCCCGGGACGCCTCCTGGTTTCGCCTCGCCTGGGCGGCGGCGAGCCCGCCCCGCCCGCGCGCGGGAATCCCGGTCGCCCCCCTCGCCCCGCGAGGCCTCGCCTCTCGCGTCCCGAGCGGGCCTCTCGCCGCGGTGCCGCGCGCCTGCTCTCGTCCCGCCCCGCCCGAGTGGCGTCGGCCCCGGCCGAGGCGCCTGCGGGCGGCGGCGTTCGCGTCCGGCCCTCCGCCGGCCCCGTCCCGGCGGCGTCCCCTCGCCGGCCCCTCCCCCTCGGGCGTCTGGTCGGCCTTTGCCTCGCCCCTCCGCCCGGCCGCGTCGCGGGCTGCCGCGGGCGCCAGCCGCGCCGCCGCGCGGGTCGAGGCGCGCAGGGCCCCCGACCCGGTCCGGCTCCCGCTGTCGCGCGTGCCGCGGTCGTCGGCCGCCCCGGCGACGAGCCCCGCCGCCGCTGCCGCGCGTGCGCCCGCGCCCTTCGCGAGGCCGCGGGCGGAGCGGGCCCTCTCGGCCCCGGTGAGGGTCGCGTCGGACGCCCGGCCTCCCTCGGAGAACGACCTGATGCCCTCATCGCGGCGCATCTGCGCCCCCCTTGGCCGCGCGCTTCGCGTACTCCTCCGGGCTCGTGTTGAACATGTCGTAGAGGTCGTTTCCCGGCGGGAAGTCGTCGGTCACGGGCACTCGCGCCGCGTCGGCGATGAGCAGGCCCTGCCCGGGCCTGGCCGTGTCGTCGATCGCCTGGGCCTCCTGGGGCGAGAGGCCCCTCGAGGAGACCCAGAACTCTCGGTCGGCGTCGGCCTGGCGCAGCAGGAACAGGAACCCCGACTGCTCCATGATGGCGGCGGCCTCGCTGTTGCCCGACATCATCGACGCCGACTGGGTCATGCCCGTGCAGATGAGCCCGTACTTGCGGCCCTCGCGCCAGAGCCTCGCGAGGTAGCTGATGATCGCGGGGTGGCCGAAGAGCGACTGGACCTCGTCGATGTAGAGCCAGGTCGAGACGCCCGCCTCGTGGTTCCTGTACATGCGGTTGCGCACGCTCTCGAGGTTCGCGAGCATCGTGAAGACGCGCATGTCGGAGGGGACGTCGCGGGTGTTGAAGGAGGTGACGCGGCTCCTGCCGAAGTCGACGTTGCTCTGGTGGTTGAGGAAGGAGAAGGGCCCGGACACGTAGCGACCGAACACGAGCGCGAGCCTGAGCGCCTCCTCGCGGCCGTCGCCCTCGCCGACCTCGCGCAGCGTCGAGACGAAGTCGCCGAGCGTCGGCGCGGCCCCTCCCGCCGCGCGGTAGGCCCGCTCGACGCAGGCGCTGATGACGGAGCGCTCCTCCTGGGTGAGGCCCTGGGAGCCCTCCGCGCGGAGGGCGCTCGTCATCGCGAGGATCGCGTCGATCTTCCAGGCGAGCGCCGCCTGGGGCGTCATGTCGGAGGCGTCGGCCATGTCGAAGGGGTTCGACCAGGTCTCGGCGTCGGGCCCGAACTCGAACTCGGTGCCGTGGTTTCTCCTCACGAGGTAGCTGTACTCGCCGGTCACGTCCATCACGAAGACCTCGTCGCGCTCGGTCTCCAGGATGGTGTTCTCGATCTCGCGCTTCACGGCGAAGCTCTTGCCCGAACCCGACATGCCGCAGATGAAGCCGTGCGGGCTCATCAGCGACTTGCGGTTGCAGATCACGAGGTTGTTCGAGAGGCGGTTCTGGCCGTAGTAGCCGCCGCCCTCCTGGTCGAGCTCCTGCGTGGTGAAGGGCATGAGCACGGCGGCCTCGTAGGTGGTGAAGTCGCGCGAGACGCCCACGTGGTTGTGGGCGAGCGGCAGCACCGAGTTCAGGCCCTCNCGCTGGCGCAGGTCGAGCGTGGAGAGCTCGATGCCCTCCGAGTGGCAGGTGCGGATGAGCTCGACCACCTGCGAGTCGAGCTCCTCGCGGGTGGGGGCGTAGGTGTAGACGAGGCCCGTGAAGTAGTAGAGGCGCTGGTTCTGGTGCTGGAGCTGGTCGAGCACCTTCTCGTTCTCCGCCCTGGTGTCCTCGAGCTCCGGGGGCAGTATCGAGTAGTCGTAGCCGCGCTGCAGCGCCTGCCTCTGGTTGTCGATGACCTCCTTCTGGATCCAGGCCGCCTGGCGCTTGGCCAGGGCGACGCTCTTGGTCTTGTCGATGGGCTGCAGGTGCCAGGTCACCTCCATGGGGAAGGGCAGGTCGAGGACGTTGGAGACAGCGTGGTCCATGAGCTCGGAGGCGAAGTTCTCCCTCATGACGAGCACCTGGCACCACGTCCCCTCCGAGCGGAAGCACGACGAGTCCGACCCGTCGGGGCGGAAGTCGAGCGAGGTCGGGCAGACGAAGTCCTTCGCGGTGAGGGGAGAGCGCACCGACAGGTCGCGGTCGTAGTCGAAGTCGAAGGGCCGCCCCGGGCGCAGCAGCGACGAGACCAGGGCGAGCCGCTCGGCCCCGTCGAGGACCCGCGACCGGCTCCTCACGTCGGAGAGCCGCTGCCTCACGCTCGAGCGCATGCTGGCGAGCGAGCGCGCCGCGCGGTCGGGGTCGGCCGCGGCGGTGGCGTAGGTGATGTAGCGCTCGCGGCGGATGTTGCTGCACCCCTCGCGCATCTTGTCGTTGAGGACGCGGTTGTACTGCTCGGCGAGCCCGGCGTTCTCCCCGCAGCGCGCGGGGTCGAAGAACCGGCGCCGGCCGATCTCCTCGGGCGGCAGGGGCGTGTTCGTGACCGAGTACTGGACCATGGTGTCGGCGCCGAAGTAGTCGAGCAGCGACGCCATCGCGTTGAAGACGGCCTTCTGCGCCTCCTCGCGGGCGGACTGGTAGCTGACGTCGTCGAAGCGGACCGTCTCGGAGAAGAGGCCCTGCTCCACCTCGCACATCCCGTTCCTGAACATGCGGTCGAAGCCGACCGCCTGGTAGACGTCGCGGGCCGCCCCGCGGCGCCTCCTCTGCTCGTCGGAGCGCGTCGAGAGCTCGCGGTCGCGCTCCCTGAGCTGGCGGCGTATGTCCCTTGCGCGCCCGCGCTCGGCGCGCTCGGCGAGCCTCACCTCGCGGCCGGCCGCCGACCCGTCGCGCCGAGCCCGCGCCAGGTCGCGCGAGAACGCCCTCCTGGCCGCCCTGCGCTCGGCCCTGGTCGTGGGCATCCGCGTGCCGTCCGACGTCTGCGGCAGGGCCGCCGAGAGCTCGGCGAAGGCCGACATGTCCGCCCTCGGCCTCGCCCCCTCGAGGGTGCGCGCGGCGTCGAGGTGGGCGGGGGAGCTAGCCCCTCGGCTCCCAGAGCTCGACCCCTCGCTGCCTCGCCGCGCACTTCCTGTAAGCCTTTGAGATCGCACGCGCGTCCCTTTCCGTCATGGGCCTGATGAGCCCCGCCTGGAGGTATCGGCCCGAGTTGTCGTATGCCAGCCGGCTCTGCCCGGCGTTGTGGCGCCACCACAGCGGCAGCCACTCCTCGACCCCCATCCGCAGCGGGCGCCAGAAGCCCAGCGCCCAGAACGGCAGCGAGCAGGCGTAGGCAGCCCAGCTCACGTCGTCGAAGGGGATCCCGAGGACGAGCCACGAGTAGCAGCCCACGGCCACCGAGGCGCCGATCGCGCACGCGACGCACGCCATGGTCCTGGCCGTGAGCCCTCCCGCGACCTTCGCCCTGTACCTGGTGAGGTCCTTGTGAATCTCGACCGAGAGCATGGGCTAGCCCGCCCAGCTCGTGTCGAGCGTGCCGAAGTAGACCGCCGCGCCGACGATGACGCCGCCGCCGACGATCATGGCGATGGCCCCGGCGAGCTGGCCGCCCCCTCCCTGCGCGCCGTCCTTGAGCGACATCCCGAGGTTCACGAGCCCCATCACGATGAGCACGCTCCCGAGGAACCCCACGCCCCCCGAGAGCTTCGACATGACCTGTCCCAGCATCCGCAGCACCTTCCTTCCGATTCGTCGTGCTAACCTCTCCTCGGAGGGACCCTCCGGGCCCTCTCCTTTCCGTGTCGGCCGCCCGGCGGCGCCAGGGGGTGGAGCCCCGGGCGCCTTAGCGACTCGTCGCGCCGGGCGGCCGCTCAGGGCCCCCTCACCGCCGCAGCCCCCTCTCCCAGGCGAGCGCGGCCTCGCCGAGGGGGCGCCCCGCCTCCCTCCAGGCCGCGTAGTCGAACGAGAGCTCGGGGTCCCGCGCCATGTAGCGCGGGTCGTAGCGCGAGCACTCCCACACCAGCGACTTGTCGTCGAGGATCGCCTCCTTGCCCCCCATGAGGACGAGGGCCTTCCGGAAGGGCAGCGACCTCACCTCGTGGGGGTCGAAGACGTCCCTGCCGAGGCTGTCCCTGCTCCTCGTCTGCTCGGCCGCGAGACCCGCCCCGCGCCTGGACCAGGAGGTCTTCACGTCGGTCTCCTTGCCGGCCTCCCGCGAGACCTGCTCGGCCGAGGAGAGCCCGCCGCCGCCTCCCAGGAAGAGCGTCGTCGGGCAGTTCTCGCGGATGGTGACCGCGGCGTCCTTGCCGTATACGTCGTCGAGCTGCGAGAGGCTCTGCACCACGATCGAGACGTCGATGTTGCGCGAGCGGACGACCGCCACGCAGCGCTTGAAGCTCGGGAGCTTGCCGACGTTGCCGAACTCGTCGAAGACGAGCGAGACCGGGCGGGGCAGCGCCCCGCCGCCGCCCGAGTCGGCCGCCTCCATGGGCAGGAAGATCGCCTGCCACATGAGGATCGAGAGCAGGCTGTTGAGGTCGTCCTTGAAGTCGCTCGAGATGACGAAGACCACGCGCGGCGGCAGGGGGCGGCCGGCGGCGTCTGCCTCCTGGCCGAGGGTCTCGAGGCGCAGGTCGTCCCTGCCCCCGCACCAGCCGCCGAGGATCCTGAGGGTCTCCTCGCCCTGGAGCTGGGCGAGCCGGGCGTGCGACGAGATGACGAAGGACTTGAGGGTCTTCCCCGCGCCGTGGCGGAACTGGTGCCAGAGCCTTAGGGAGAGGTCGTCCTGCGGCCTCATCCCGCGCCTCGGCTCCCCGTCGGGGCCGGACCACGACGCCGGGCGCAGGCCGTCGCCGCGGCGCGCGAGGCGCGACGGCTCCCAGGAGACCCCCTCGCGCCTCCTCGCCGTCCGGCCCCCGGCCGCGCTCGAGTTCTCCCTTCTGCGCACGACCGGGCGCATCCCTGTCTCCACCTGCGAGAAGAGCAGGTCGAGGGGGGAGGGCGTCGGGTCGCCGTCCTCGCGGACGTCGCACAGGTCGCAGAGCATGAGGAACATGCGCATCGTCATGTCCTCGCGCCGGCACCAGTCGAGCATGAAGGTGAGGATGGAGCGGTAGAGGAGTATCTCCCCGTTGTCCCAGATGGGGTCGGTGGACTCGCGCCCGTTGTTCGTGTTGGCGACGAGGCAGGATACGAACGTGTTCACGTCCTCGTGGGTCCTCACGTTGGCGAGCGGGTTGTACGTGTCGGAGCGGGCCTTGTGGACCATGTCGAAGACGGAGACGTCCACGCCCCCGGCGACGAGCGCCATACCGCACCTCGAGAGCGTGGTGCCCTTCGGGTCCACGACGACCATGTCGCGACGGGCCCCGATCTGCAGGAGGTTCGGCTCGACGTAGCCGGCGGTCTTGCCGGTGCCGGTGGGCCCGATGACGAGCACGTTCCTGCTCGTGGCGCGCTCCCTGACCCGCTCGTTCGGACGGATCGCGATGCCGAGGTGGCGCGTGAGCACGATGTTGTTGTCGGGGTCGCCTGGGTCGCGGAGTGCCTGGCCCTCGCGGACGGTCCCCCTCCTCGCCGAGCCGTACTCGTCGCCCGAGCGCAGCCTCTGCCGCTGGCCCGCGGCCCAGGCATAGCAGCACCAGACCCCGCAGAACAGGGAGAGCCCTGTGAGGCAGGCGACGCTGCCGCCCGAGACCCTGAGGGGGTCCGATGCGATGTCGGGCAGGAGCCCTGCCGCCGCCCTGCCGAGGAGCGCCGAGAGCGGGTCGCGCGAGCCCTCGGCCAGTGCCCCCCACCGGTCGCCCACGTAGAGCGCGGCGCCCGACGCGGCGAGCGTCGCGAGCGTCCGCCTCTCCTGCGGCCCCACGCCTACCGCACCCGCCCCGGCACGACCGGGTCGCGCGAGAGCGAGGGGGCTTCGCGCCCGGAGGCCATCTCCTCGGCGGCGTCCTGCATGTCGCGGCACTCGCGCTCGAGGTCGACCGAGGCCCTCTCGTCGTCGGCGGAGATCTCCCGCCCCTCGGCCTCGCCCTCGCGCCCGAGCTCGCCCTCGCGGGCCGAGAGCTCGTCGGCGGCCGCCTGGTCGTCGATGGAGGAGGCTTCCTCGAGCCCCTCCTGTGCCGACGCCCTGCGCGAGGCCTCCGCCCTGAGCGTCGCGTCGCGGGCCGCCTCGACGGCCTGGCCGCGGTCTCGCTCGGCGATGACGAGGGGCCACGCGTCCCCGTCGCGCCCGAGCGGTGCTACCTCGACGCCCCTCGCGCGGAGCTCGCCGAGGACGTCGTCCCTGGCCTGCTCGCTCGAGAGGTCGAACCGCATGAAGGTCGAGCTCCGACCGTTTGTGGCCGCCCCCGCTGCGGCTCCCGGGGCCTCGGCCTGCGTCCCGGCCTCCCGCCGGGGGGTCTGCCTGGTGACGGTGCGGTAGCGTCCCAGCGCGATGTCGGTCGCGACCCTCCTCAGGTCGACGGCGAGCTGCTGGCCCGTCTCGTCCCCCGCGTCCTGCGTCATGCCTCGTCCTTCCCGTGTCATCATCCCGGCGGCGGTGGAGCGTCGCCGGTCCGCATCTCATCTACTCGTGCTCGTAGGACCCGTAGGCCCTGATTGCCTCCTCGAGGCTCGCCCCGCGCCTGACGCCGCGGACGTACTCGGCGGGCCTGCCGGTGGCGATGACGACCCAGTCGCCGTCCGAGGTCCGCCTGAAGTCGGTCTTGACCCGCGTGCCCTCGACGAGGCGCTCCTGGCGCTCCCTCTCCTCGAGGGCGTCCTCGAGCCAGGCGTTGTAGCGCCCCTCGTCCTCGCCGGGGCGCGGCTTCCTCCTCGAGAGGAAGTGGGTGAGCGACATGGGGTTGTAGGGCCTTCCCTCGGCGGCGTTGCGCCTGAGGGTCCTCTCGTAGGAGTCGTATGCCGCGAGCACCATCTCGGCGTCGAAGTCGCCCGAGACGAGCTTCCTGAAGTCGTCGAGCGCCTCCTGCTCGTACCTGGCGGCGACGGGTTTGAGGCTCCTCTTGAGCAGCGTCCTGAATGCGAGGAACTCGGTCTCGGTGAGGTCCCTCGGTCTCTCCTCCTCGTCCCCCATAGTCCTAGTCCTAGGGCTAGGGGTTAGGGGGCCTGTCGAAAGGTCGGCGTTCCCGCAGTTCGTGGCCGTTTTTCGCGAAGGTGGCGCCTCGGTCACGTTTGCCTGCCCGGTCACGTTCGAATGTGACGGCGCGGTCACGTCCGTACATGATGCGTCGGTCACTGAAGGGGTGGGAACGTGACCCTCGGTCACGTTCGTGGCGGGGGAGAACTGGTTCTCCTCCCGGGAGGATCTGGCGGCGCCGACCGCTCGGTCGATGGGCGCCTGGCACACGGCGTAGACGTTCACCGGCCGCCCTCCCTGCCCGGGCGCGCGGCACGTGCCGCAGACGTAGACGAGCCCCTTGTCGACGAGCCTCGCGAGGGTGCGGTTCACGTACTCGCGGGTGAGGCCGAAGAGCTCGGCGAGCTTGGGCTGGGAGGCGGTCAGGGCGCCAGCGTTGTGGTGGGAGACGGAGTAGACCTTCGCGTAGACGAGGAGCTCGGCGCTCGAGGTGGGTAGCGCAAGCCCATCGGCCGACCACATCCACTCGTGGAGGGTAATCCCGTCGTAGTCGGAGGTGGCGCGCATCGCGCCGGCGTCCCCTTCGTTCCCCATCCCCCCTCCCTCCGATCCGTGGCCTCCGTGCGGGGTGCGGGGCGGGCGGCTCGTTGACGGGCCTTCTCCCTTACCGCTGCGTTTTGCCGGACGGCGCCCGCCCCGGGACCTTTCTAACAGCGGAGGCGTGCGCGGGGGAACGGCCTGCGGGGGCTAGGCGTCCGAGGGCGTCCGCTCGTCCGAGCACACGGATTCGACAGATGCGGCGGGGCCCTTGGCCTCCGCCCTCCGGGGGACGTAGTCGCCCGACGGGAGGCCCCCGGTCTCGCGGATGCTGCGCACGACCGAGGCCTTGTTCACGCGTATGCTCCTGCCCACGTAGATGTGGGGGAGCGTCTGGCACACCCGGTAGGCCTTCGTGAGCCCGACGCCGAACACGTCGGCGATGTCCCTCGCGCTGAGCCACTCCGCCCTCTCCATGAGGGGCGTGCTGCTGCTCGGCCTCGTTCCCTTCCTCGCGGTCATCGTCCTTCTCCTCTCGGTCGCCTTCGAGGGGATGGTGCCACCGCGGGAGGGGAGGGGCGGGCCGCGCGGGCGCGCCGGGCGTCTGCGGGCGTCCGCACGTCCGCCTACACGGAACGGGCAAAGTGAGGGATGGCGCATTCACCTCAGGCATGAGCGCGGTAAGACGGATCCTGTTCCATCGCCCGAATCCGGGCGGAAGCTTCCGAGAGACTGCCTCACGCCCCGTGGGGCAAGAGTAGCGCGTCAATCGTCCAACCCGCGAATCTCCGTGACCACCTCTCGAGTGAGAGACTCTCGCCGTCGGATTCTATTCCAATGCTCGACTGTATCCTCCTTGTGATTGCTCGAACTGCGCCTCATTGCCATTTGCGCTCTCCTTTACGAGAGTCGCCTTTCGCTTGCGAGGCGCATCCGAAAAGCCCGCCTAGGACCGCTCTTGCAATATGCGATCCTAAACGGGCGTCATAAGCTCTTGTCTGCTAGAGGCGTACCGGAATATCCAAGTAGAGTCCGGCTGGATTGTCTGAGGCGAACACTTCGAATTGTCTATGGAATGAAATGACACTCTCGGCAATCTGCTCGCACGATATCAACCCTTTGCCAGACTTGACTTCGGAATAGGTCTCGCTGAGGACTTTCGACAGCTCTTCGGCTACAGCGGAGAACCTGCAATTTGAAAACGCTTGCAGGCCAACTCCCGTATCGTATGCATCGGCGATTGCGGATACCCCATAAATCAATGCAAGTCGTGCGAATTCGAAGAAGTCCTTGCCAAAGTCATCGATGCCCACCTCGCGAAGGTTATATTCTCTGCGTCGCCGTAGGATGCAGGCCTCGGTGTCCGTCAGTGCTACGACGTAACTTCCTGCGGCAGAAATTGGCTCGAGCATCGCCGCGTTGCGGACCGCGTAATATTCGTCAGCGATAAGCCATGCGAGATGAATCGCCTCACCATAATATGTTGCCGGAAAGCTTGGCTCGTCGGCTACTGTTTCGAACTCAACATGCGAAAGCTCATGGGCGAGCACGTTGATCGCAAGTTTTCGTCGGACAGACATTTCCGATCTGTAGTCTTTCTCAAACTTTGACGTCACCTTGTCGAACATTTCCTCATCTAAGAGCATGCCACCGAGTTGCTCGTCGAGGAATATGGTGTACAGCCCCGTCTCTTTATTGAGCATGGTCTTTCCAAGGGCTCGTCCCATTTCGTTGTTTGTGACTCGCGGACAGAGGTAGTGCTGCTGTACTTGAAATTCCAGGACGTCTTCAATGAAGTTGTCGGTAACAACGAAACTCCCGAGTCTCTCTAGATTGAGATATGGGCGGAGGGCTTCAACCCATGCGTTCATAACAGACTCGTAGTATTGCGTCATCTCTGGCGTGACGCCTGTAGTCCCGAAGAGCGTCTTAGCGCGATAGTCCACTTCAATCATGCGTGTCGCCGTTCCGCGCAGCTCTTCTTGATTTCATAATGAGTCCCCGTATTTGCGGGCAATAATGAACTGCGCTAGTCTTCGTAGTTGTGCGAAGCGGGGGCGAGTCGCAAAACCACATCCCCGTTTCGTCCTGCGTGGAGCCTCAGATGTCGTCTGGGGCTCTACTTTGTTTTGATGTGCACGAGGCGCGCTTCGGTACCGGCCTCCGTGCCTCGGCACTTTGGGATACGGACCTGTAATTTCTTGATCATTTTTACCTCCTTTCTGTTGGAATGCGACGGTACCAGCTTCGCCTACGGTGGCTCTTGCTGGCCTTTTTACGACCTTGTATGTTCCTCCCCGCAAGCGATTTCCAGGCGGTCTGAAACTGCTTGCGGAAAGTCTAGCGCGCTCATCCTTATTTTGCAAACCTCGTCCCATATTTATCTATCTTGGTCTATAATGTCCATATGAAATGAGAGGATAGGTGAACTATGAAAAAGCGCAGCGTAGTCAACCTAATCAGATACCATGCGGAGCACAACGACTCTGCGTTTAGGAACGAGGCATATGAGATTGCTAGGGACTTCGACACGTCCGGTGACTACCAGCTTGCCGAGTACATCATGGCTCTCATGTCGGACGTAAATACCTTCGTGCCTCAATCCTATGACGGGAAATCCGAGTACTTTCAACGACTCGAGCCCTCGCGGTCACCGCTACCACTTCCAGAGTCCATATCGAACGACGTTACGGGGATAGTGAACGCAATAGGCCATAATGCTGGTGTCAATAAGTTCCTCTTCCAGGGACCTCCCGGCACGGGAAAGACGGAAACCGCAAAGCAGATCGCTCGAATCGTCGAGCGCGATCTCTTCTGCGTCGATTTCAGTGCAGTTATCGATAGCAAACTGGGGCAAACGGCGAAGAACATCCGGGACCTGTTCTCCGACATTAACTCTCTTGCTCATCCCGAGAGGACAATCATCCTCTTTGACGAAATCGATGCGCTTGCGCTAGACAGAATCAACCAGCACGATGTCCGAGAGATGGGAAGGGCGACGTCTGCGCTGTTGCGCGAGTTGGACGCAATGAACGAACAAGTCGTGCTTATCGCAACGACCAACCTGTACAAGTCACTTGACAAGGCGCTCGTCAGACGCTTCGATGCAATAATCGATTTCAGCAGATACTCCCAGGACGACCTTCTCGAAATCGCTGACGTGTTGCTCAACGAACAGCTGAGCAAGTTCAAGACTGCAGGCAGAGACATGCGCCTATTTCACAAGATTATGGGATTCATGGAGCAGATTCCCTACCCTGGTGACCTTAAGAACATGCTGAGGAGCGCAATCGCATTCAGTAATCCAAACAATGAATTCGACTATCTCCAGCGCCTATATTCGCAAGCCTGCCCGAACATCCCACTCGATGATGCCGTGACGATGAAGGCGCAGGGACTCACCACAAGGGAAATATCGACACTCACAAGCGTTCCGAGAAGCACGATATCCCGCGGGCTGAAGGAGGCCGACGATGAATGACCTCCTACAATTGAAGGGGCGGTTCCAACACAACAAAGCACGTCAGCCTGGTCCAGTCGAACTTCCCGCATGGGGCCAAGTCCCATCAGAGAAGCTTCGATCTCTCAGCGATGACCTGTCCACCACGTTGGCGTACTGGGAAAGGACAAGCGCGCCTTTCAACCCGTTGGTAAGCGCATACTACAGCCGAGTCGTTCCCAAGACGAGCCGCATCCGACGACTTCTCGGCGGATCGAAGTCGGCAAGCGACTTCATAGTCGGAGCTAAGTTTGCTGGCGATGAATACGATCCCAGGCATGTCATTACTTATTGCGTCGATCTCCAGATAATCAAGGACACTATCGAGCTCCTGAACAAGTGCGCAGATGTTGTGGACAAGGATTTCGATGGATGCGTGTACCCAGAGACGCTGAAAAGGGTGAACGCCGAAGGCCTGAAAACCTCAATGGTTGGCCTCACAAAAACCGCTTTCGCGCAATGCATGCGAGATGCATGCTTCGTAGAGCGATTCGGGGTGGAATCCGCCCCCGAGAATATCTCCGGCGAAACGGTCGTCACGCTATATGACACTGGCTACGATAGCGTCATTGAGTTCATGCACGACCTCGGTTTCTCAATCGAGCCGGACCGGATTCTGGGGAATGCTGTGCGCCTGTATCCTGAAGAGTACAGGCGCTTAGTCGACAGATATCCTAGCCTCGTCTCGATGGCCGTGGTGGATATTAACGAAATGGAGCCAGAGGACTATCCCGTCGAGCAGACGGAGGTTGCCAAGATTCCTGCTCCTGGTAGCGAGCCAATTATTGGTGTTATCGACACCCCTTTCTATGATGGTGTCTACTTTTCGGAATGGGTCGAATCTCACGACGAATTCCTGTTAGAGGCCCTAAAGGGCACTGGCGACAACATCGAGATGCGCGACAGGATGCATGGAACGTCCGTCACTTCGCTCGTTGTGGATGGCCCTCACATCAACCCCTCACTTGATGACGGCTGTGGCCGTTTTCGGGTTCGTCACTTCGGGGTAGCAAAAGCGGGGCGTTTCAGTTCGTTCTCCGTCATGCGAAGTGTCGACGCGATCGTGAGGGAGAACCGAGACATCAAAGTTTGGAACATATCCCTTGGTTCGATGCTGCCAGTTGGGCGCAACTTCATCTCGCCTGAGGCGGCTATTCTCGATGACCTGCAATCCGAATTCGACGATATAGTGTTTGTTGTTGCTGGCACCAATCAGGACGCCGATGGAAATCCGGAGAAGATCGGAGCGCCTGCCGACTCGATTAACTCCATCGTAGTAAATGCGACTGGATTCGATGGGAAAATCGCATCCTATTCCAGGAAGGGGCCCGTGCTTTCTTTCTTCAAGAAGCCCGACGTTTGCTGCGTGGGTGGAGAGCTGCACAAGGGGGTGCACGTCTGCACCCCAGCCGGGGAGTCTTGGCGGCCTGGCACGTCATATGCTGCGCCGTGGATCGCTCGCAAGATGGCTTACCTTATGCAGATAATGGACCTTCCCCGGGAGGTCGCAAAAGCCTTAATCATCGACTCGGCAGCAGGTTGGACCTTTGATGACAATCCGTATACTGGGTACGGCCGAGTCCCCGAGCATATAGAAAGCATTCTTGGTTCGGCAAACGATGAGATACGTTTTGTGCTCACAGGCATTTCTGATGAATACGAAACTTATAACTACAACATCCCAGTGCCTATCAACAAGGGCGGCTACCCATACGTAGCCCGAGCGACGCTCTGCTACTTCCCGTATTGTGATAGGCGCCAAGGCGTAGACTACACAAGCACCGAGATGGATCTGCATTTCGGGAGAATCAACAACAAGGGCAAAATCCAGCCACTCAATAAGAATCCGCAAGGCGAGCAGGGTTCTTTGCTTTACGAGAGCGATGCCCGTAGGCTCTACCGGAAATGGGACAACGTCAAGCATATCGGTGAGGAACTGAAATCCAACGCCCGCTCTCGTACGACATACGAAACGGGAATGTGGGGTTTGAAAATTCGCACCACTGAGCGTGGCGATGAGAAGATGGGCCGAGGTTTAAAGTTCGGTGTCATAGTTACCCTTAAAGAGATTAATGGGGTCAACCGCATCGACCAGTTCATTCAGCAATGCTCGCTTAGAGGATGGCTGGTAACAAGAATTGATGTGCAGAGTCGCGTCGACATTTTCAATGCTGCTGAGGTGGATATCGACTTCGGCGATTAGAAAAAACGCAGGCATAGACACTCAATGGGGCGTAGTGCTGATCGATGCCATTCCTCTCCCTGCAATTCCTGCCCTCATCCTTTTGGTTGCCTCCGAGGGGATGGCGTTGCTGCGGAAGGAGAGAGATAAGCGGCAAGGCCGAACCGCTCGTCTGCGGGTGTTCGTACTTCCGCCTACGCGGAACGGGCAAGGACGCTCGATTGTTGTTCGGGATTCTATTTCAAGAGGCCTTTGCCGATTTCCGCAATCGGCTTGAGGTCAACGTCCTTGAGTTTCTTCGCCGCTACGGGCAGGGCGGCGCCTGCTGCGAGCGCGACGCCGCCGACCTTCTTGCAGAGGCCGACGAGCCGGGCCTTCTGCTCCTCGCTCTTCGCCTCGCAGACGCCGCATATCGAGTGGCCCGGCCCGGCGTCCTCGATCTTCCTGAAGCACTTCCTGCAGACGAACACCAGCTCCGTCCCGCACTTCGTGCAGTAGGTGTCCGAAGCTCCGTACCTGAGCTTCTTGAGGTTCGCCTCGCATTCAGGGTTCGGGCATCCCTTCGCCCTCTTGTCACTCATGGTCCTCGCCGCCTGTCTTGTCGTCCGCTGCCTCCAGGTAGAAGGAGCTGCAGTCGGAGAGTCGCTTCTTCAAGGCCTCTACCTCCATCAGCGACTCCGATCGCCTCTCCCAGACGCCCCCTCGGAGCATCTTCTCGTCCTCGTCGTACTCGGTGAGCTTGTCGGCGTTGGGGGCGATGACCTTCCCCAAGAACCCCGCGTACTCGTTGACCGCGACGAGCATGGCGGGAAGCTCGTTCTCCTCGTAGTAGATGGCCGCTTTGAGCACGGCGGAGTGGTGGATGACCTCGAAGCACCTGCTGATGTCATCGACTTTCCCCTTGAGGTCCGCCACCGGCCCACTCTTCTTCTTTCCCAGGTAACTCTTGTCCGACAGATAGCGGATGTCCTCCTGGATCTCGAGGGTCATCTGGGCGTTGGCGTCCCCCAGCGTCTTTAGGGCTTGCGCCGCGATCAGCTTGCGCAGGGACTCGTCCTGGACCTCCCTTGACTCCAGGTAGAGGTTGAGGCCGGCGTAGTACAGCCCGAGCCTGTCGTTCTGCTGGCCTTTGATCACCGCCGTGACGTCGCTGCCAATCTCGTCGAGCTCCTGCGCCATCTCCTCGAGCTGGTCTTGTATCGCCTTCAGCTGGAGGGCGTTCGCCGCCTCCAGGGGGTCGATGCCGCGGGCCTCGAGTTCCTTCTCGATTGGGAACTTGTCGCTGAACTGTCCCTTCTTGCCCCTGATCTGGGCGAACATGCGGCCCTTCTTGTCCACGTCGAACTTCAGGGCCTCCGAGTCGACAGCCTTGTGCACCTTGTCTGACATCACTACGACGTATCTCGTCTTCTTCGTCATGGCTTCGCCGGCGGCCTCGGCCTCCAGGGTGGCTTCTGCGAGTTGGCCGAGCGTCTCGTCGAGGCCGGCCTGCTTGGTCGCGAGTACCTTCGCGAAAACGAGGTCGTCTTCTTTTACGATTTCTGATATGTCGCCGAGATTGCTCTTGGCCAGTTCGTTCCAGTCGGTGTCGTCACTCGCCAAAGTCTCCCCCTGCCGTCGAGATGTCGCTAATTATTCTCCCCGCAAAGGCATTGGGACGGTTCATCTATACCGCCAACGGCATGAATACCTACAGCTCTAGCAACGTGAGGTGGCCAATGCGAGGCGTGACCATCTCTCTAAACCACCCTGAGCAGCGGCCTGCGCGGCTCCTCCTCCCTCGCCGGCCTCTCGGCCATCGCCTCGGCAACGACCCTGCCCGCGGCGAGCCTCGCGTCGGGGTCGGCGCTCGCGTAGACGTTGAGCGTCATCGCCGCGTTGGCGTGGCCCATGAGGGAGCTCACCGTCTTGACGTCGGTCCCCTTGGCCACGAGGTAGGTGGCGAAGGTGTGCCTCAGGTCGTGAAGGCCCACCCTCTTGCCGGTCGTGCCCCTGAGGTCGAGCGCCTTCGAGAGGGCGCCGAACTCCTTGGTGAGCCTGGTCGGGTTGTAGAAGGCGCCGCGGTCGTCCCCCAGGGCGTAGAGGTCTGGTGAGAAGTCGGAGCCCCGCGCGGCGCACGCCCAGCGGACGTCGGAGAGCCTGCGGGCGAGCCTCCCCGCCAGGTCGGGCTCCAGGGGCACGTCCCTCCTGCTCTTGGGCGTCTTCGGTCCCTTGAGGTAGGTCCTTCCGCCCACCTGGGTTATGGCCTGCCTCACCATGACGACGCCGCGCCCCAGGTCGACGTCGCGCCACCGGAGCCCGCAGATCTCCTCGCGCCTGAGCCCTGCGGAGAGCCCCAGCCTCACGGCCAGGGTGAGCTCCGTGTCCGCGGTGGCGTCGAGGGCGGCCAGGAGCCTCCTCCTCGTCGCGTCGTCGAGGGCGTTCGGCTCGCGATAGACGCGCTTGGGCGGCTTCACCTGCCGGGTGAAGGGGGTCCTAGACACCACCCCCATGTCCACCGCGTAGGCCATCGCCTGCTTGAGGAACCGGTGGGCGCGCGCCACGGTGTTGGGGCAGAGGCCGTCTGCGAGCAGGCCCTCCTGCATCGCGAGCACGTCTTGCGGGGTCAGCTCGTCGACCCGTTTCAGCGAGAGGTAGCGGCATATGTGGGCGGCCGTGTGGCGGTAGTTCGTGGCCGTGGTGGGCTCGATGCCGCCCCCGGCCTCCGAGCCCCTGATGTAGGCCTCGAGGAAGGCGGGCAGCAGGAGCGGCCCGCCGTCGTCGCCGACGGGCACGGCGAGCCTCGCGGCCGCGAGCCGCTCGAGCTCGGCGCGGACCCTCTCTCCCTCGGCCCTAGCCGCCCTCTTGGAGGTCGCCTCGAAGTTCCTCGAGTCCCTCCTCCACACGCCGCCCTCCTTGTAGCGCAGGCGCGCCTGCCACCTGCCGCCCCCGAGGTCCACGATCGTCATGCTGCTGTACTTCTCCATGCCCGGGCCCCTTCCTGCATCGCGGGTCGCGGGTTATCCATGGCCGGAGTGACCAAAAGAGTGACCAAGGAGTGACCAAACCCCGCGGGAACCATGCTACGGACGGAAAGCAGGGAAAGCCAATTTTGAGCCTCGTAGCGGGCGTTTTGCGATGCATGAAAAAAATTGGGACGGGGCGAAAGCGCCAGCAGGGCGCGCTGACACGGAAGAGGTCGCAAGTTCAAATCTTGCAACGCCCACCATAAACTCGCAGGTCAGAGACTCGGTCTCTGACCTGTTTTGGTATCTGCCCAAATCCTGTCCAAGCAGCTGTCCAAATTGAGCCGGAACGGTCGGACGATTCGAATTGTCAAGTCGAGCTTGGACTAGGGGCATTTTGCTCGCAGGGGCTCGGAAAAGACCCATACAAACTCCACCAGGTTCTTGTTCGCACGGTCGTATTTCCCAAGAGGGCCATGCGCTTGCTTGGTCTCNCGGGAAGACGCACATGGCCTCGGCGCTCTGCATGGCGTGCTGCCAGTCCGACGTCGAGGCCAGGTTCTTCACCGCATCGTCCCTCGTCATGAGGCTCCGCCGTGCCCGTGACGACGGGAGGCTCGACCGTGAGCTCAACCAGGTGGGCAGGGCAGGGCTCCTCGTCATCGACGAGCTTGGGTTCCTGCCGCTCGACACGGACGGCGCGAGGCTCCTCTTCCAGGTGGTCTCGAACGCCTACGAGAGGCAGTCCGTCGTCTTCACGACAAACCTCGAGTTCAGCCGGTGGGGCTCGGTCTTCGGCGACGACCAGATGGCTGCTGCCGTCATCGACAGGGTGGTGCACCACGGACGGCTTCTCCAGTTCCGAGGCGAGTCGTATCGAGTCACCCACGCGCTGATGCAGGACGGGGGTGCTCAATAAGTTGCCCGGCACTCTTGCGATATCTGCTCAGAAACTGATGCGATTTCGGGGCTGCGGTGGGAATCCTGGACCGTTTTTCCCTATGCTGCCAGTCCGAGTTTGCGACGGTATTGCATCGGACTCATATAGCCCAGATCGCTCTTCATTCTTAGATCACGGTACCATCTCAGATAGGTATCGAGCATGCCTGCGAACTCCTCGAGTGTCACACCCTGCCAGTCGCATCCGTAGAAGAATTCCACCTTTAGCCGTCCGAAGAAGCCCTCTGCCCTGGAGTTGTCCGGACTACAACCCTTCCTCGACATAGAACGAACGAGCCCGTGCTTCTCACATATCGAGATCCACCCGGGCCAGCGGTAATGTCCTCCACGGTCACTATGCACCCGAGGATGTTCGTCTCTGCCGAGTCTTGAACAGGCACCCTCAAGTGACGAGTTCGCCATCTTTGCATCTGGTGAGGTCGAGGTCGACCAGCTGATGGGCATCCCGTCGAAGCAGTCGATGATCGGGGAAAGATAGACCTTACCCGCAGGGATGGCGAACTCGGTGACGTCGGTGACCCACAGCTTGTTAGGCGCATCGGCTGAGAAGTCATGGGTACCGTCATTGCGTCGGCAGGTGTTTGCAGGCGCCTCCGATATCTCACCTACGTATGAGCTGTACCTGCGTTTCTTTCTGGGGTTCCTTGCAAGAAGTCCTTCGCTTCTCATTACCCTGCGCACGGTCCACTCGCCGATCTTGATCTTCTCGTCTGAGTTCACGTCCTTGAGTACGCGTCTGTAGCCGTAGGTGAAGCCGCTTCTTCGAAACGATGCGACTACCGCCCTGTGCACAGTCCGGGTCTCTTCATCCTTATCCTGCCTGGATGCGCTCATGGCGTACTCATAACTGCTCTTTGCCATTCTCATGTATGTCAGAAGATCCTTCAGCTTCCACTTGGCCCGGAGCAGCGTCACGAGTCCTGCCTTCTCCCGGTTGCTCAACCGGTTCGGGTCGGCGCCCGGATCTTTTTTTAAGATGGCACGCGTCCCCTCAAGCACGTCGCACTCGAGTTGGAGTTCGCGCACACGCACTCGTAGATTCTCTTCCATCTCCTGCAGCTTCCCGACATCAGTCGGAAGCTTGTCATACTCCTCGTTCACGGATCTTCCCCTGTTGTCGGCATCACCATTGTGGCTCTCTATGATATCCCTGCGCCAATGATAGGGTGAGACCCTTGAGCACCCATATCTTCTCGCAACCTCTGCGGCTGTGCAGCCTCTGGATTCGAGCTCGGCAACGATATGTGCCTTTGTCTCTGGAGCAGGAGAAGACTTCCTGGAGTTCGGTCCGCGGTATTTGCGTCTTCCTGGTGCAAGCTCGTCGATCCACCTGCAGAGGTACTCCCTGCTCTTGGGATAGCCGAGGGCGCGCATCGTACGCGCAAGACTCCTGCCGTGCTCGAGGTAGTGGTCGACGGCTGTACGCTTCTGTTCGTCAGTGAAACGAGGATTGCTCTCATGCTTGCTTATCGGGATGTCTCCCGTTGCCACATACTCGTCCCACCACATCCTGAGTGTCTGTCTACTCGGATAGCCTAGCTCCCTTATCGTGTCGGCATAGCTATGGCCGAACCTGATGAAGGTCTCTATCGCTTTCCTTCTCTGCTCCGTGTTGAACATGCAATGTTCCTCCTGGTCTTATCTGGTCCAGGATTCCCACCGCAGCCCCGTTTCCGCATCGGTGTTTCGACAGTTTCTGCAGGAACCGTCATCCCGGCCTTTCTATGATTGTGACCTGTCGAGCATCAAGGCTGCGTCCATACGGTGACTGGTGCCGTTAAACTCGACCAATCTACCGTGATGAACAATGCGATCTATGAGTGCGGCAGCAAGCTTGTCATCGCCGAACACCGTTCCCCATCTGCTGAACTCGATGTTCGTGGTGACTATGAGACTCCTCCTTTCGTAGCAGTCGCTCATTACCTGAAAGAGCAGTCTTGCACCCTCGACATCCAAGGGCACATATCCCAGCTCGTCGATGATAGGCAGGTCGCATTTCGAGATGTCCTTCAGCAGGGCCTCGAGGTTATGTTCCCTGTTGGCCCGCGTGAGTGCCAGGACGAGCTCTGCGGCCGTGAAGAACCTCACCGGCCTGCCTGCCTCCACGCATGCCATCCCCACGGCGACTGACAGGTGGGTCTTTCCACGCCCAGCCCTACCGTGAAAGACGAAGTCCTGCGCCTCATCTACGAAAGCGAGGGATCTCAGATCCTCTGCGCCGTAGTCCTCTGGGAAGATGACTTGTGAGAAGTCATAGCCCACGAACGACTTTGGCGCAGGGAATCGCGCCCTGCGCATCAGTCTCTCCCTCTTCCTGCGTGCTCTTACCCCTTGCTCGTACTCGATCACATCGCCAAGAGCCCTCAACTGTCCTGCACTCGCCTTCTCGCAGAAAGCGTCTATGGTCTCGTCGGAGAAGTACAACAGACGGGCCAGTCTTCTGATCTCAGCAACCTCCGAGCTCTTCATGTATGCCAAATCTGCTCACCTCCCGATCCCCATGGCCCGGTCGTAGTCGGCAAGGTCGGTTTCCTCGTCGTAGAGCACGGGCTTTGAGGACAGACCAGACGCCGCCATCGCGACACTCGCCTCGTCCACCCTGCCTGTCGAGGCAAACGCGAGCTCAGTTGCCTGTAGTGTCGAGATCCAGCCAGATCGCGCGCACTCGCTGCGCATTGCCCTGAGCTCGCCTCTGAGGTCGGCCCCCGGCAACAGATCCATATGATTTCGAAGATCCTCGGAGACGGCAGCTCTTACCTGTGAGTTCTTCCATGCCCCGACACGCGTGCTGAGTAGGCAGAGCTGCGACGAGGGATCGGTCTCGTCAGTCGGGGCAGATCCATAGCGGCGGGTGTGTTCGCAGACGNGCGTGCCGGATCGATCGTAGACCTTGACGCAGAGGGCACCGAGCCCTAGGACGAGCTCTTGTCCGGCAAGCTCGGGCGCGGTCGAGTAGATATGTGGCCCATCGACCTTGACCTTGCCTTTCTTGTCAGCCTTCGCCCTCGCGTAACGCACGCACTCGAACGGTCTTTCTGGCAACCCGACCATCGCGAAGCGATCCTCGAAGAACAGCTGCGACTCTGGCTCGCCCTTGAGCCAATGCGGCTTGTCGGAAAGCCTCATGCAGGCATCGAGCAGTCGTACGTTGTAGGTCTTCATGTCCCATACCTNTGGGACGGGGACGAAGAGGGAGCGCCTGACAACACCCACTTTGTTCTCCACGCTGCCCTTCNCGTTACCGGAGTGGGGATTGCAAAAGGAGTATGCGAACCCGTAGTGTGCTGCGCATCTCCCAAACACCTCCGTGGTGCGCACGACATCACCGATGCGTCTGCCCNCGCCTGCAGCATTGTCGAACACGATGCGCGNAGGGACACCACCTACGAACCCGAACGTCCGTCTCAACCCCTCGCAGGCACACTCGGCGTTCTCTGCCGGGAAGACCTGGGCAAGGCCAACGTTCGAGTAGGGAAACACAAGNACGAAGTAGCTGAGCCTAGTTCGTATCCCACGGACATAGAAGTCAGCCTCACCGAAGTCGGCCTGTGCCTCGCCAGGAGCCCAGGTCAAGTCGAGGAACGAACTCCGACGTTCGCAGCGAGACTCCCTTGCTGCCCTCACGTATCTGCCCACGGTGGCCTCTGACACATCGGCACCGCACTCGTCGCGCAGGCGCTGCCATATTCTTCTCGCCGTGTGGCGTTGCTTCTTCCAGTTCGTCACATCTTGGTCGAGCCATTCTTGGATAAGGGGCTTGTACGGGTCGAGCTTCGAGGGCCTTGATATGACCACCCTGGGGGGATCAGGTGAGAAGTCATCCTTTTTGAGGTACTTATAGACGGTATCGCGCGAGACGCCTACTGCCCTGGCGATCGAGGCGACGCTCTCGCCATCCCTGCGCATCTGACGNATNGAATTGACATCGGACATGCTGATCATCGTTCCTTCCTGCCTTCCTGACGGATACCGAAGAACCATCAGGTTAGGCCGAGCGGACGGGTTGGCATGTTCTGCGTAAAGTGTCGAATTTCAGATGCAGATTCTGTCGAGCACGAGACTACTGCATACACCTCGAGGAGGCGGCGCGCTGGGCAAGCGCCTACGCTGCCCTCTGCGTGACCATCGACGGAACGATTCCATCCTATCGACCTCTCGGAGAGGTCGAGTCCTTCATGGCCGACAGCCGCGAGAAGCGAGGCACGACTACACCGAAAGGGGCGTCCATCAAATGACGGAAGCGGATTATCTGCTGCGTTCGAGTGCGATCTTCGATGCGGTTGGCCTCGATACGTTCGAAGGGTTTGTCGCAGTCGCGGGGAGGAAGATCCTTGCGATAGGCAGGGGGAGCGGCAGGGAAAAAGCGAAAGGAGTAACCATGGTTACTCCTTCAAAGAAAGGCGCGATATTTTGGATAATTTTATTTCTTTTCTTGAAACGGTAAATCTGTTTAAGTGCTTCTCGACTAGTGAACTGGATAAATTGTTTCAAAATAATTTTTACCGTATCAGCACTTACTTCAAAGATTCCATAGTACATCTTCAGAATGAAAAATGTGAAAGCCTCGACATCATTTTGAGCGGGACTGTCTTAGTACAAAAAATTGATTCGGATGGGGATCTGCTCACGATTTGCAGTTTTTCGGCTGGTGAGACTATGGGAGAAAATCTTCTTTTTTCACATAGAAATTTTTATCCCATGACGATCACAGCAAAGTGTGATACGGAAATTCTCCAAATCAAGAAGGAATTAATTATAAAGCTGTGCCAGGAAAACATGAAGTTCTTAAATGGTTTTCTCCAGTCCGCATCAGACAAAACATTGATTTTAATGGGAAAAATCAAGACTTTGGCATTGAAAACTATCAGGCAATGCATCATTGAGTTTTTACTTTACGAGTATCACGTTCAAAAGTCTACAACCATTAAATTGAATATGACAAAAAAAGAGTTGGCTGAAAAAATAGGAGTTCAAAGGCCTTCCTTATCAAGAGAGCTAAATAAAATGAGAAAAGATGGTCTTATTATCTATGATTCAAAACAGATTACCATCACGGATGTTGATTTGCTGAATAAACTGCATATTGATTCCTAAAAATATTATTATGTTGAAGTAAACAGTGCCATAATTATGTCATTCTTTGCGGTAAGAAATATGGTTTGTTTTATCATTAACGTCAGAGGTATCGTTGAGACTGACTACCGCACTGGTTTCTTATAACAGCTCGAATTGATTTTTGTGGTAGCTTAAAACGCCGTCGTCCCTGAGCTTTGAAAGCTCAGCCGACATGGCGCTGCGTTCGACGGAAAGGTAATCCGCGAGTTCCTGCCTATTGAATGGGATATTGAAGCTGCTGCTTCCCGATTTCTTGGCCTCAACCGAAAGGTAGGCCATAAGCTTTTCACGGGTGGTGCGTTTCGAGGTGAATTCAATTTTCTGCGTCAGCAATATATTTTTCATGGATACGATATTCAACATATTCTGAATTAGCCTGCTGTGAAATCTGCACGCCTTGGCGCACGGAACGGCAAGTCTGTGACAGTCGATAAAGAGAAGATCGCTTTCGGTCGTTGTGATTACACTGACCGGAAGCGTTTTTATTTCCGCACATGCAAAGGATTCCCCAAACAAATTTCCAATGTCAATTTTTCCAAGAATGCTTCTGTTCCCGTAATAGTCGTCCTGCACGACCTGAACCTGCCCCGATAAAACGATGCCGAATTTTTCAATGCTTTCGCCGCTGGAAAATACCGTTTGCCCTTTTTCGTAATGAACCGATTTTGCGGTAAGGCAAGACAAAAGCGACAGTAAATCTGATTCTTCAATGCCTTTGAATAATCGTACTGTTTTCAGCACATCCAAATAATCTTTCATAAAATCCTCTTTCGTTGGAATTCCAACCGANTTATTAATTTAAGAATAGTAAACTCAAATCATAAAGTCAACAACAACTTGAAAGTGTGGGACGGAACATGATTCGAAAAATTATCAGAATTGATGAAGAGAAATGTAACGGCTGCGGACTGTGCGCAAAAGCCTGCCACGAAGGGGCAATCGGCATGATAAACGGAAAGGCCAAGCTTCTCCGCGACGATTATTGCGACGGCCTGGGCGATTGCCTGCCGGCCTGCCCGACAGGAGCGATCAGTTTCGAAGAACGCGAAGCAAAGGAATATGACGAAGCCGCCGTGAAGAAAAGCAAGCTGAGCAAACAGGGAGAAACGCTGGCCTGCGGCTGCCCCGGTACACAGTCTAAAACCATTCATCGGGAAAATAAGTGTGAGTCCGTCCATCCCAATATCAGCGAAAACAAAAGCCAGTTGTCACAGTGGCCCGTCCAAATCAAACTTGCGCCAGTCAACGCTCCGTATTTCACGGACGCCAACCTCCTGATCGCCGCCGACTGTACGGCCTATGCTTATGGCGATTTTCACAACAGGTTTATCCGAAACAAAGTGACCCTGATCGGCTGCCCCAAGCTGGACGAAGGAGATTACAGCGACAAACTCACAGAGATCATTCAGAACAACAATATAAAAAGCGTCACGGTTGTCAGAATGGAAGTTCCCTGCTGCGGCGGGATCGAAAACGCAGTAAAAAGCGCGCTTCAAAACAGCGGCAAAATGATTCCCTGGCAGGTTATCACGATTTCGACCGATGGCAGAATACTTGATTGAAAGGGGATACGCACAATGATAGAAAAAGAATATAAGCTGTCCAGAACCAATGAAAAAGCGATAGAAAAGATCATATTTGACGAAAACCTTCATTACCTCCACATGGTGTTCAACAAGAATGAGGGTTTGCCGGAACACTTTTCCAATTCAAACGTGTATATGACCGTCATTCGCGGAAGACTCTCCATCGGCCTTGATGATCAGGAAATCCATGAGTACGAGGCCGGAACTCTGGTGAAAATCCCGTTTCAAACTAAAATGAATGTCAGAAATGTTCATGAAGAAACGCTGGAGTTAATTGTCGTAAAAGCGCCCGCCCCAAAAAGCTGAGAAAACGAGGAGAAAACCAGATGAAAAAGTACAGGTGTATCCCCTGCGGGTATATCTATGATCCCGCGCTTGGCGATTCTGACAGCGGAATCGCGCCCGGCACGTCATTTGAAGATTTACCCGATGATTGGCAGTGCCCGATTTGTTTTGTCGGTAAGGACAATTTTGAACCTATTAAAGACTGAATTTTAAAGGAGGAAGCAAAAATGAGTATGTTTTGCTATCAGTGTCAGGAAACTGCCGGAGGAAAGGGCTGCGCGGTGCGCGGCGTGTGCGGAAAAACCGAAGAAGTGGCAAAACTCCAGGATCTTCTGATTTACACGCTCAAGGGCATTTCAGAAATTGTAGTCAAAGGAAAGCTGGACGTCAAAACCCTCGGCGAGACAAATTATGAAGTTCTCAGTAGCCTGTTCATGACCATCACCAACGCGAATTTCGACGACGGCTCGATTGAAAAACAGATCATGAAAATGATTGCCGTAAGAGACAAGCTCAGAAATTCCGTTGCTTCTGCGGGTTTACACGACGCGGCCACGTTCACGGTAAGTTCCAGAGCGTCCATGCTGGAAAAGGCCGCTACCGTCGGTGTGCTGTCGACCGAAAACGAGGACGTGCGTTCTCTCCGCGAGATGATCACATACGGNCTTAAGGGNATGGCNGCNTACGCCGAGCACGCGAAAAACATCGGAAAAGAAGATTTGACCATCAACGCCTTCATCTATGAGGCACTGGCGGCAACACTGGACGACTCCCTCTCCGCCGACGATCTTGTCGCGCTGACGCTGAAAACCGGCGANTACGGCGTCAAAGTTATGGCGCTACTGGACGAGGCCNACACATCACGGTTCGGCAATCCTGAAATCACCGAGGTCAATATCGGCGTCAGAAAAAATCCTGCGATCCTGATTTCCGGTCACGACCTGACCGATCTGGAGCAGCTTCTGGAGCAAACCAAAGGTACNGGCGTGGATGTGTATACCCACAGCGAGATGCTGCCTGCCCATTATTACCCGGCTTTCAAAAAATACGACAACTTTGCCGGAAACTACGGCAATGCATGGTGGAAGCAGCTTGANGAATTTGTNTCCTTCCATGGNCCCATCCTNTTTACNACCAACTGCATCGTNCCGCCNAGAAGCGAGGAGGTCCGGGGCAGAATCTTTACCACGGGTTCCACNGGCTATCCCGGCTGCAAGCATATTGAAGCCGANGAGAACGGCAAAAAGGANTTTTCNGANATCATCGCGCTTGCCAANACNCTTCCCGCGCCNGATGANATTGANACTGGNAGCATTGTCGGCGGCTTTGCCCANAATCAGGTGATGGCNCTGGCNGANAAGNTCGTCGANGCCGTCAAATCCGGNGCGATCAAAAAGTTCTTTGTTATGGCCGGCTGTGACGGACGNATGAAGTCCAGGGAATACTACACCGANTTNGCNGANAAGCTCCCGAAGGACACGGTNATTCTTACGGCGGGCTGNGCGAAGTATCGCTATAATAANCTGAAGCTGGGCGANATCGGCGGNATTCCGAGNGTTCTGGACGCCGGNCAGTGCAACGACTCCTATTCTCTGGCGGTCATCGCCCTGAANCTCAAAGAGGTGTTTGGACTCGACGATATTAACAAGCTGCCGATTGCTTTCAATATCGCCTGGTACGAACAGAAGGCCGTCATCGTTCTCTTGGCTTTGCTGTACCTGGGCGTGAAGAACATCCACCTCGGCCCCACGCTGCCGGGCTTTCTGTCTCCCAATGTGGCCAAGGTATTGGTTGAAAAATTCGGTATCGCGGGTGTCGGAACAGTTGATGATGACATCAAACTGTTCATGAATGCCTGATTCAGAAAGGAATATCAGTATATGAAAGCGATAATTGACAGAGAAAACTGCATTTCCTGCGGGCTATGTGCATCCACCTGTCCGGAGGTATTTCGGATGGCTGATGACGGGCATGCGGAGGTTTGCGCGGACCCTGTTCCTGAATCTTCGGAAGACTCAGTAGCAGAAGCGCGGGATAACTGTCCCGTCTCTGTTATCACAGTAGAATAACCATAAATAAGCGCCCATTTGAAAGATTTAAATCATTCAGATGGGCGCTTTTATTAAACTGCCAGCTATTAAAGAAATAGATTCGGAACAAAACCAGCAAGCAATGCATAATGGGACCCATTATGTCCATTTCCCAATTTTTCGCTTGCGCGAAAACCGGGAAATTGCTTGTTGGTGGCAGACCCCCAATCCCCTTTGATCGCACAATAAATTGTGCGGCTGCGCGTCCTGCGGACGCTTCCGGGAGCATAGGCAGCTTAACGCTGCCCATGCTCTTTTTCATTCGGTCTGGCAATCATAAGCGCGCGACAATCTGGCGCAATCAGATAGATCATGGTACAGTTTTATGAAAGGGACGCGAGGCGGAAAACAAAGCGAATTTGAAACAAAACCCGCGTATGAGGGGGTGCGCCCCTTTTACTGGAGACGCCTAGGCTGCGATGCCCAGGCTCTTTCTGTATTGAAACGGGCTGAGCCATCCCAGTGACTCCTTCTCCCGCTCTTCCGTATAGTAATGCATATATGCATCGAGTTCCTTCAGGAACTCCTCGATCGGGACCTCGCCCCAGTCGTCGTAATAGAGGAACTCGTTCTCGGGCCGGCCGAAGAACCCCTCGCGTGCGGAGCTGTCCGGCGAGCACCCCTTGGCAGACATCGATCGGACCAGCCCGTTCTCTTGCAGAGGGCAATCCATCCCGGCCATCTGTAATGAGATCCCCTGTCGCTGCTATGCCGATTTCGGCTTAGTTCAGACTATGCCGAGGAAAACGCTAAGCCGCAGAAAGCCTGTTCCGTGTTGATGTCGGCGAAAACCGCGACTTAACGTTTCAAGCTACCGGAGACTGTAGAGCACCTCCATCTTCTCGTCCGACATCCACTCGGACGCCTCCTGCAGGATCTTCGGGGTGGCGGCCTCC
>JGI20225J20221_1000632_pt1 | contig 53591 bp, 53 predicted proteins | sample BioMet4_FD_20221 | JGI IMG/M metagenome (IMG submission 20221) | reverse complement strand
ACTAAGGAACTTGAGGTCTTGCCAGGCTAGAGAGGAGTCTCAAACAAAAAAAAAAAAAAAGCAGAGTCGCTGCTCCTAGGCACAAATGCTTGGCAAAAAGGGGGGTAAGAAAGAACCTCTAAGACAACTCCGCCGCCTAAAACTGCCACATTGCAAAACAACACATGAGCCAAAAAGAATGGGAACACCACTACAACAGGTAGAGGACCACTCAATAGAGGCGCCGTTCCCCGGCGTCACTGATGCCGGCCCGCCGTCCCTCCTTCCCGCCTCCCTGTTTTTCAAAAACGCAGGGCGTTTATTGAATGAACCGCCTCAACGGTAAAAGGTGGGAAGCCTACTGCTGGTCTGCCACGATGCTTATCCGGGAGCGCACTCTCCTGCGCGTTGCCCCCTACCGGAGTGGGGCCCCTTGTCCTACCGGTAGGGTGTTGGGTAGTGCAGCCTTGGCCGGGCACCCGGTATTTGCGCCGTAGTCGGGGGCCGCCCACTTCCGCAAAGGGCCTGCCGTGCCGGCCCTTCTTCGGCGTCGAAAACTGGAAGGCGGTAGTCTGGGATCGCAGTCGGGCTATTTGGGCCTTCCCGAAGCCGACCTCGGACCGCCCACGCGTCGCGGCCGGGACCGCCTCACCCGAGCTGCCTGGACCTGTCAGTGCGACCGGCCCCTCGGCTTCCCCCGGGTAGCGGGGACGGCGGACAGCAAAGATGCCTCCTAGACATACACGGGTCGAACTCGACGTGGTCAGAACACGGATGGTCGGGAGATGCGGTCTGCGCCCCGCCTTTGTTCCCTGATACTGGGCGCAAAGGGCTCAGTAAGGTCACATCCCTCTTTCGTAGGCCGTGGTCAAAAGTTCACTTTGGTCGGAGTACCCAGACGTCGGACGGTGCCATGTCAAGTACGCCTGAAGTACCGCGCGACTAGGAATCGGACGTTCTGGAGTTCAGCAGCCTTGCAGAGCTGAAGAAACTGCGCAGACGCTGCCCCGAAACGATGCGCTGCACCTATTTCTACGCCCTCAGCAGCGGCGTCGATAAACAGTTCCGCCATATCCATGTGGTTGAAGCTGACCATTTCAAACAGTTTGTGCGCCTGATCGAGCGCGCTGGTATCGACATTTAAATCCGGTTCACCCCGTGCGGCAGCCGCCGCACGGAACCTCATCAGACAGGAGCATAAAATGAACGTTAACCCCCCGGCCGCTGCACCAATGGCCTTTTTCGTTCCGTCACATAACGCCGTTTATGACCGGGCAACCCAGCTGGAAGGGCAATGGGTGACTCAGCGTGAAGCAATAACGCTGGAATCCCTGCGACGTCTCTATCCGGATGCGGAGCTGATCCCCGCGACTCAGGTACAGGAAAAGCAGAATGACGGCTATCGCCGTCCCTGGGTGGAAATCACCGAGGCCCGGTACATCGACCAGATGGAAACACTGCCGCCGGTGGACTGGTGCAGAGGGTTTGGCGGGGAGTCGTTCAAGTCGATGGAGTTTACGGGCGGGGACGTGACCGCGATTTTTGTCCGGTACGGCGAGCGCTTCTTTGAGTGCCATGACCTGCACACCCGCCATCACCGGGAGCTGATTGGCGACGTGATCGCCCGTTTCTGTCTCGATGCGCCGCTGAATTCCGCGCATTAAAAAAGCAGGGTTGCCCCTGCTTTCTCAACGCCGGGTAGCCGCTGTAACGGTGAACCGGCAATCACAACCAAAGTAAGGAGATTGATCGTGAAATTTGACCCGCAAACTGTCGCACAGGCGAAGGCATTTGTAAATGCCCTCCGCGCCGGAAAACGCGCACGCGTCCCCGCGCTGCGCTTCTCACAGTGGCAGCCGTTCCTGTCCGTGGTAAATGCCGAAACGGGCTACGCCGCCGATGCTGACTGTGGTCTTGCTGTCAGCGTCTACCCGGCGCTTGGACTGGCTTAACAGGAGACGGCCGCCCGCGGGCGGCCGGTAAGGAGAAACCATGTCACAACTGAGTTTTGAATCCCTGTTCCTGTCTGACCAGGCAGAGGCGCTGCCGCGGGCTTCTGCTCCTGCCCGAATGTTGTCGCCAGCTGAGGCGCGTAGAGAGTTCGCCAGTGTCTTCCGTCAGACTGCGAAACATATGCGCCGTTCCGAAGTGTTCCGCGACTTTATCCAGCTTGCTGCCAGCCAGCTGGATGTGGCTCGGCTGCGCACGCCAGAGGGTATGGAAAGTAACTATCTGATCTGCAAACGTTATGAACCGTCCGATTTAGACGCCATGAACCAGCTGTTCTGCCTGTTGGTGGAGGGACTGGCGGGTGAAACTCATGATTTCCTCGGCGCGCTGTATATGGAGCAGGAGCTGGGCGCGGATGAAATGGGGCAGTATTTCTCTCCGTCCTCCATCTCCCGCCTGATGGCCGGACTACTCATGCCCGGCGCTCAGGAGACGATAAAGCGTGAGGGTTGGATGACGCTAGATGAGCCTGCCTGTGGTAGCGCCGGTATGGTCATTGCCTTTGCATACTGGATGACTGATGCGGGATATAACCCGTCAGAACAGCTGTATGCCACCTGCACAGATATCGATCCGATGGTGGCTGATATGGCCTTTATCCAGCTGTCACTGCTGGGTATCCCTGCGAAAGTCGTGACCGGTAATACGCTGACCCTGAAAGCAAATCGCGTGCGTTATACCCCCGTTTATTACTTCAATGACTGGAAGGGACGTCTGGAGTTCCGCAGCCGTTTCGAAGCTATGAAAAACTTTCTGGCCACCGTGGCCGCCTGACTGACAGAGAGGCAGGGCAGACCTGCCGCAGGGAGAGAGAAAAATGATGAGCAACACACTGAACGCTGTTCCGGCCACCGTGCTGGAGACGATGGCAGAACGCCTGCAAGGCCAGGCTGAACCGATAAAAATCCGCAGCAACGATGATCACGCCGCTCTGGCTGCAGATGTGCTCTGGAAATTTGCCCGTAAAACCGGGCTGAACAGGGAAAGCGAAAGCGTGCAAACTGTCATCACGGATTTTCTGGCCAATCTGCTGCACCTGTGCGAACAGTGCGAGCCGGACGGGGCTGGCATCGAGGGATTTAATGCCCTGCTGAATATGGCCATGATGCACTATGAGCAGGAAAACGGAGGTGACAGCGAAGAACCGATCTGAGCGGAAATCCTGGCCCCGGTGCATATCATCGGGGCAACCGCAAAAAACGCTACCCCTTCGGGGAAACGGGGAGGGCGAAAGCGCCTCCGGCGCTCCTGCCTTTCCCCGTTGCAGTGATTCTCTCCTCTCTTGCGATCATAACCGGCGTCCTGCTGGTTAACTTTCTCAGCTGCAGCTCCGTTATGGCCATAACCCAAAAACAGGACAGGGAGATGGCCCCCTTCGGCTCCCGGCCAGCGCTGCTGTCCGGTCGTCGAGCCCCACTCCGCCAGGGCGGCTGCTATGCACCCGCCAGGCTCCGCCGAACCCCTTCGGGTTTCGGGCTGACGCTAGGGTCTGATGGCGAAGGTCAAAAGCTGCGGCTTCTCCGGCCGTGCCGTCCGGAACGCCTTCACCGCGCCGGCTGATGCCGTCGCTTTAATGGCGCCACGCCGTTCCGACGTGTCGGGTGTGTGCATCCTGTTCATCCGGTGAGGCCATCCCCCATGCGTCCTCACGCGGAGGGCTGGTCGTAGCACCGTCGGGTCGTCATCCGAAGGGTGAAATGCACTCCGCCAAAACTTTTTGCGGGGCGCAAAAACTTTTGTCTCCGCCCTTCTCCTGCCGCCCGGCCGTAGCTACTCGGCCCTTGCCGCGAGAGAACTCACCAGGGAGATGGACAACCATCACCACAGGAGAAAACCAGGATGTACACACAAAACGTCAACGTCAAAACCGCCGGAGAGGAAACCGCCGGAAGATGTGATTCAAACCTCACAATGTCCCAGTTCACGGATCTGTTTTGCTGGGTCCTGGCAGCATCGGAAGGGGAGCCACAACCGGCAATTTTTACGCCGCCAGTGAATGCCACTGAGCTGACGTTAATTAATGACGAATGCCCGGATTATATCTCTGTCTGGGTTGTAGATGGTCGCCCTGTGGCAGCTGCAATGCCGCTGGATAATTTTCACCGCGTTATTTCTTCATCTTTAAATAAATAATCAGGAGTAAATAAAAATGGTCAGTTTCGCAAGCCGCTATCGTATGCCTACCTCGATCCGCAAAGACCGTCCGCTGACGAATGATGAATTACAGCTCATCGTTCCGAGCGCGTTCTCATCGGATAAACACGATTCACGCTCTGAACGTTATACGTATATCCCGACCATTAACATTCTTGATCGCTTACGTGATGAAGGTTTTCAGCCATATTATGCAACGCAGTCACGTACACGTGACCAGGATAAACGCGACTTTACAAAGCATATGCTTCGCCTGCGCCGTCATGACCAGATTAACGGAAAAGAAGTACCGGAAATTATTCTGCTGAATAGCCATGATGGTTCAAGCAGCTATAAAATGATCCCCGGTATGTTCCGTCAGGTTTGCAGTAATGGTCTGGTTGCATGGAAGGATTTTGGTGAAATCCGCGTGCCCCACAAAGGGGATATTGTCGGGCAGGTAATCGAAGGCGCTTACACGGTGCTGAAAACATTTGACGCCGTTGATGAAAATATTGACCTCATGAAAAGCATTCAGCTCACTTTGCCTGAGCAGCGCCTTTTTGGTGCGACCGCCCTGGAACTTAAATACGATGGAAAACCAGCGCCGATTACACCGGAGCAAATTATTAACCCTCGCCGTGTGCTCGACAGAGGCCAGGATTTATGGACCACGTTTAACGTGGTGCAGGAAAATGTGATCCGTGGGGGAATTCGTGGCAGAACGGAAAAAGGGAAGATGACCAGAACGCGAGAAGTCACCGGAATAGATGGTGACATCAAGTTAAATCAGGTGCTCTGGAAAATGGCTGAGGAGTTTGCAAAACTGAAGGCCTGAAAATTAAGCCGCTCAACAGAGCGGCTTTTTACTGCCCGCCGTTAAGCGATGCTGTTTCTGTAGTTTTTATCTCATGCTCCTTACCCGCAGCTGGCGCGAGACGTTCAGAAAGTAACTTTTTTCTGGCCAGTAATACGCGATATATATTTTTGATATCCTGTGCATAGGCCTTGCGCTGCGTAATGAGCTTTTTGCTCGGCCCCGTATTATACATCCCCACGCTGTCCCAGTTTTTTCCGTATGACCTGAAGTTGTGCGCCAGTACCCATGCACCCGTATAAACGCAGATACATGGATCATTTAACAGGCGCTCACGGGTAATATTGAAGTTTTTAAGTTTACCGTAATGAGAGCTGTTCACCTGCATCCCACAGACATCTTCTGTCCCATTCCTGTTTGATCCATTTATCGCATCTGGTACCAGATGGCTCTCTTTAATCGAAATTGACATAAGCAGAAGCGGATCAATTTGATAATCTTTCCCGGCCTGTTCAAAGCACATCTGCGGAGCTGCGCCAGCAGATAGTGAAAGAGTCAGCAAAGCAGCAGGCAGTAACGATATTTTCATGGTTTGGCCTTTTAGCGAAATAAACGGGCCCTGGAGAGGCGCTTTAAAAAATACCCCGGCGGATCGTCGTAATCAAGTAAATTCACTACAAACGCGCGTGAGCGCTTTCCTGCGGGGATTTAACACCTGCCAGAAATAAACATGTCAGAGCAGTAGCCGGTATTAACATGCCGCTCTTTACTAACCCTTTAAAACATCACACCCCACGCAAGACTTCGTCTTGCAGATTTTTCCTTTTATTTCAGTGGGATGTTTATAAGAAATTTGCGCGCTTTTGCAATGTGACCATTTAATGTCGTACATACCGACACTACACTATCGTATAATCCTGATACCTGTTAGTGTCGGTATGTCTCACATGTATCGTACAATTGTAGATATACTTTAATTACATTGAATTATATATCGCACAGTGTCACACTGTCGCACATCATGGTGCTGGATTGTACTACTGTATAGAACAGAAATTCACAGCAGTATCAATCTATTACACCTTTGCGCAGCAATCTGATAATCCACCAACAGGCCATATGTAGTGTCGGTTCCGACACTACCTTAAAACAGGTAAGAAATATGGGAAGAGTCGGCATCTACCTTAAAGATAAAATTGAACGAGAAGTTCGCGATATTGTTCAACAAGACCTGCAAAACGGCGCTAACGCTGGAGAAGCAAACATATCAGCCACCTGCAACGAATTAATAAGGCTTGGACTTCTTGTTTATAAGCGCGATGGCGAGGATGGCAACCAGTTTGATATTGAAGGATACCGCAGAGACCTCATAAGAAAAGCAGCCGGCTCACGTGAAGGCACAGTTCTCATTGCCACACTACTTGCTGAGATGTATTTAAAAATGACAGGAAAAGACGGCGAGGGCAGCCTGGAAGATACGCTTGATATGATTATAAGCGGCATAAACACAGCTGAGAACGAAGCGGAAGCAAGGCACTTCATCAACGAAAAAGAATAAATCTGCGAGCCGGACACTCCGGCCCGCATCGATCACTGAGACGGTTTTTCATCCCAGGGGAGGTCACTTTTTTCCACCTCCTTTATTTTTTCCTTCAGGAAAACTTCAAACTCCATACAGAGCACTTTAAGCGCCTGAGCATCCTCGTTCTGGTCAAGTAACCTTTCCGTAAAATAACCCAGCGTATTCATCAGACGGGTGAGCATTTCATCATTCAGACTACGGTTATGCACCTTCGCCATTGCCCTGATTTCATCTGCAAGGTTTTCAGGAATTCGCATGCTATATCCGGTTGTTTTCCCCGGAAGCAAAACTCTTTCACCCTCACGCCACATCCACAATTGCTCCTGCTTGGGCGAGGATTTAATTTCTCCAGCATCATCAATAGATTCAACATCAAGTAATTGCCCTAGCCACTCTTCAAATCTCACCGCCAGAGCAATGAGCCGTTCACCCTCCGCAGTTTTAATGACAGGCTTGCCGGGCTGATAATTCAGCGACAACAAAAGCCTGGCAATAATTTCCTCATTCACACTTCTGTTGCCAGCTCTGGCACATATTCTCAGCTCCATAAGCAGATTATCCGGAGCACGCAATCGCCACTCCACCGCTTCACCTGGCTGGAACTTGCGTGGACGGCCGCGACCATCCCACATTTTTTCTTTAACTTTCATAGCTATAGATCCCGGAGGCCATTTCTGAACTTTCTGGTCAACAAAGCCTACCCACTTACATATTCGGATAAATCTGAATGATTCCAAAAAGTGTGACATGCGTCACAGTTTTTTTTTTTTAGGGTCATGGGACAATTGCGCCCGCGTAAACAAGCACTTACGCGATTCACTTTTGTTTACTTCGGAGAAAACAAACATGTTAACCCAAGGCAGTGCCCTTAACGTCGGTAAGGGATGGGCGGTAGCGTCTTTATTCCGCAAAGCTCGCGAAAATCGCAAAGCGAAATTTTACTTAAAGTCAGCAGGCGCTTTTTTAATTGCACTTATGGTCACTCACCCGGCATTCGCTGGCGGCACCGACCTTCTTTCCTCACAGAACACCACGGTTAATTCCACCTTCGGTTCTGGCTCTTCATTGATTAAATGGTTTTACATTGCCGAAATCATCATGGGCCTGTTTATTTACATCAAGGCCCGCTCACCGCTGGTATTCGTCGGTATCGTAATGGCAATCATCTTTACCCGTGTAGCCTTCGGCATCGCGAGTTAAACGATGAGCGGGGAGGAGGATAAATACAACTTCCCGGAAACAATGAACCAGCAGGACCGCTATTTAGGTTTGCCAATTGATGAGTTAATTGTTACCGCACCCCTTATTGTTCTGGGGGTGCTTAACAACCTGTCAGTTGAACTTGGCGTTATAGCGGGAATCCTCTGGTTCATCGTCAGATATCTGAAAAAAGGGCAGGGGTCGTACTGGTTACTTAATTTCTGTTACTGGCACCTGCCATCACTTTTATTCAAAGTAACCTTTCGCCAGATACCTGATTCTAGTTTCCGGCACTGGAGGGCATAGTTTTCATGAAACTGAATATTAAAGGAGAGCGCGATAAACAACTCCGCTATGCGTTTATTGGTCTTTCAGCTTTAACTTTACTTATGGGGGCCGGTAACGTACTGACAGGTTCGCTTGCATGGTATTTTGCCACCACCCAGAAAACCATTACCACACCATTAACATTTAATCGCCCCTTCACATCAGATTCAAAAGGTGTCGATGCCCCAGGCCTGACACAATTCGCCGCCTCCTTTATTTACTGGCGACTGAACGTCACCCCGGAAAACATCGACAACAACCAGAAAATGATTCTTGGATTCGTCCCTTCCGACGAACGGGACGAACTCAAGAAAGCTCTGGACATTGAAGCTGAACGCATCAGGAAAGCGGGCATTTCCACCCAGTTCGACACGAAAGAAATTCGCGTCATGGATGATGGCTCCGTGCAGTACAGCGGAGTTCTGAAGTCCTCCACCACTAACGGCGTAATCATCACGCCAATGAAAGACCAGGAAAAAACCTACCGCCTGAAACTGAGCTATGAGAACGGTGTGATTAACCTCCACAGCTTCGAAGAACTCCAGCCGGTATCCACCACCAACTGACAGGACTGCCCATGAAATTTCGTATTTCACCGGCAGCTGCTGCTGTGTTTCTGGCAGCGGGATTATTTACCAGCGGCCTCCGGGCCGCTTCCGCACCCGCAGCCATTCCGTTTGAGAACGACGCCGCCTTTAACGTCACTCTCAGCAACACCAATCCGAGCAAGGTTGTTGTCGACGGAGAACTCATTACCAGCATCAGCGGACCAACCGGTGCCTATGACCAGAGCCAGACCGACGACGGAGCACTTATTCTGTCTCCACTTGTCAGCCAGAACTTCACGCTGTTTATTCAGACCGACCGCGGCTCATCCCTGAGCCTTAACATCAGGCCGCAGCCGGGTAACGGCAAAACACTGCGCTTCACCCCAATGTCACCACCACTTCGCAAGAACGACGATGCGAAGGCATGGGAAGAAGGGCAGACCTACGAAAAAACACTGGTCGCACTGTCCCGCGCCGTAGTCAACGGTCAGGTGCCGGACGACTACCAGGAGTATCCGGTCAGCCGCATGCCTGCATACACACCCGCCAGTGATGTACGCCTGACACCGGAACGCCAGTTTGTTGGTAACCACCTGCGCGTTGTGCGCTTCCGGATGAGCAACCCGGGCAGCATCACCCGCAGCCTGCGCGAGCGCGATTTCTGGCGCAAGGGCGTCCGGGCCGTGATGCTGTCGCAGAACCAGCTTTATGCCGGTGGCGAAGGCTACGCCTGGATTGTTGTTTTCAGAGATGACGGAAGACACCCGCCCCATGGAGTCTGAATAAAAACCTGAAAAACCCGCGGCCAAACAGCTGCCACCCGCGCCGCCGATCGTGGGAGGCCGCCGCCGCCAACGAGCGGCGCGTTATCTTGTCACGGGCAACATCAGCAGGAACAGAAAACACCCCCGCGCCGGGTCGCACCCCAAACATGACCGCGTGGGTCACGGCAGCGCTTTTAACCAGCAGGTTAATGATGCCGCACTGGCACAGCAGCAGGCCAAGACGTCCGCACTTGAGGACAAGCTCGCCACGCTCACCCAGCAGTTTGCACAGAACAAGCTCACCACCGAGCAACAACTGGCCAAAAAGGATGAAGAAATTCAGCGCCTGAATGACCAGCTAACGAAAGCCCCCGGCAGCAACACGACCACTGGCCAGCAGACACCACCCGCCGGTCAGAACGGAACACCACTCCCCGGTCCTGTTGCTGCCGGTCAGGCCCGGCCACCCGAATACACCGTGACCCCATCAGGCACACCGGCCGCCACTGGTGTGAATATGGGGCAGGGCGCAGCGTTCTACCCGGGCGGCTCTGGCCAGAGAATGACAGGTGGGTTGAGCACCACAAAGTTCAGCTATGAAAGCCTGAAGAAAAAGCCAACAAAACTTCCCTGGATTCCGTCAGGCTCCTTCTCTGACGCCATCATGATTGAAGGGGCCGACGCCAACGCCAGTGTTACCGGCCAGCAGAACACCCAGCCCGTCACCATCCGACTGCTGGGCAATATCCAGATGCCGAACAACAAAGAATACAGCGCAGACGGCTGCTTTGTGGTGGGGGAAATCTGGGGTGACATCTCCAGCGAGCGCGGGATTGTCCGGACGAAATCACTCAGCTGCGTACTGAAAAACGGCAAGCACGTCGATATGGAGTTCGATGGCCATGTCAGCTATCAGGGGAAAGGCGGCGTTCGTGGCAAGCCAGTCATGCGGAACGGCATGATTGTCGGCTACGCCGGTGCAGCTGGCCTCCTGTCAGGTTTTGGTGAAGGCATCAAATCTGCGGCAACACCATCTGTCGGCCTCGGTGCCACAGCGGATGTCGGTGCCGGCGACGTGTTTAAGCAGGGTATAGGCGGCGGAGCCAGTAAGGCGGCCGACACGCTGAGCCAGTACTGGATTAAGCGCGCCGAGCAGTATCACCCCGTGATTGATATCGGTGCTGGCAACCTGGTAACTGTCGTGTTCCAGAAGGGCTTCCGCCTTGAAACCCTGGAAGACGCTGAGGACGCTAAAGCGAAAGAGGAACTGCAGAAAGCCGGCAACGCCGCGCAGAACGCCGTGACTCCTCAACCGGCGAGCCAGACCACTGCATCCAGCACCACCTCAGTCGGCAACATCAACCCTGATGATGTTCTCCGCCAGGCCAGCCAGCTGCGTCTGGGTGACACCATCAACTAAGGAGGGCAAATGAATGATATAGGTTCCATGAGGCGCGAAAGCGAACTAAAGCGTATCGAAGAGGACCTTAACCGCTGGATGGCTGGAAAAAAAACAAAGCCCCACTGGATATTCTGGGTCGGGACATTAACCGCTACAGGGATGTTGATTTTCAGCTTCTGGTCAGGCAATCAAAGGCTTACTGTGGTTTCTTTTGCAATAGGAATGGCATTGATTCTGGCCGGGTTGCTACAGACTGGTGAAACATGGGAAGAGAAAATACAGAAGAAAATTCGGTCATATGAGCCGCTTGATATTGATGCCATGCGCACCCTGGCCCTCTCTGTTTTTCCATAAGGATGAGGGCTGAGGCCGAGGAAAGAAACTCAGAAAGTGGCTGGACGCGGGAGTTCAGCGCCATTTTCTGATTGCCGCTCTTCGTGGGGGAAGCCGGAATGCGTGGACGAAGAGCGTAATAACAACCTTGCTCAGGGAGCATGCGGATGCATATTGCTGACCTGGGAGGCTTGGTCGGGCCCACTCCGGCAGCAAGCAGGTACATGTTCTTGGGGGTTGCCATCTTTCTCGGGTGTTGGGGGGCCGGTTCTTTCGTACTACCTCTCACTGTTGGGCGCTGGTTTTCCTGGTTTTTCTGGCTATTTCTGACACTTCAATGGATATGCAAGGCGAATTTCCCCCCGCTACAACCAAAGCTGGGGGCGGGGGTGTTCGACAGGATTGCTTTCTGAGTATTGGAACCCTTAAATCTTCCCGCCTGGGAACATCTTAAGGCACCAGGCCCGAAACGGAGGGGGCTGACGGTCAGCATTTTTTGTCTAGCAACTGGGTATCAGGAAGAAGTGGCAGGCGGCCGGTTCCTGGCCAGAAAAGAAACCTGGACCTGAGAGTTTCCTCCATAAAGTCACTGGACGGTTACGAGAAAAATCGGAGGAGGAATGAAAGCGTACGAGAGCCATTGCACTACTGGTAATAACAGCCGGAGCGACCGGTGTTTCTGTTTACAACCATACTGGAGGGCTCACAGTGTTACTCACCCTGATGACCATAGGCGCACTTGCTCATGTCATCAACGTCTTCCTGTAATTCATTTCACTGGAGTGTTTATGTCTGCCAACATGGCGCGCTATCCATTACTCAAAATCCTGCACAACTATCGCTATATCCTGATTCCAGCACTGGTATTCACTATCGAACTGACAGTGTGGGCAGTGCTCAATCTTAAAGGCGTGGGTGATATGGGCTGGGTCTCCTGGCGAGTGTGTCTGCTCTTAAGCTTGTTCCTCGTATGCTTTAGCGACTCAGCCTTTAACAAACTCGATGGTGGGTTTCTTATGTATGGTTCAGTCGTTCCGTGGGGCGGAATGCTGATAGTGGCGAGTATTTATGGCTTTATCCAGATGAACCTGAACTTTCTGACGCTGGATTTATTTTATGCCGGCGTGTTTGGCAGCCTTGCTGTGCAGTTGGTTTTCACTGTGATTCAGTGCAACTGCAAATAATTGAAATTGAGTATTACCCCTCCCTGAATACCCCTTAAATTAAAACCGGAGTTACCCCATGAAAAAACTACTGGGTGCTGCACTGCTGTGCAGCGCACTGACCGGCTGCGCCGGTCTCAATTCTGATTTCGACTGCAACAAGACCGCGACCGACCAGTGCCTGACCACCGGTGAGGCCAACAAGCTGGCCGCTCAGGGTAAAAGTCTGGATGACCTGACGGCAGAGAAAACCGCAAAAAAGCCTGCGGGTGAAACCCTGCCGGCACTGCGCAATTCGGCACCGGTCGTGAATCCGTTCCGTCCTGTCTCCGTCGCAGCAACCGGAACCACCGCCGCCAGGCCTCTGACCACTGCGCCCGCGAAAACATCCGGCTCACTGGTCACGCCGCTGGCCACGCCGAGTCATGCGACCCCCGTGCCGGTTAACACGGCGGGCCGCGTTCCGGTTCAGCGTATTCCTGACGCCACGCAGCGCCTGTGGATTGCCCCCTGGGTGGACACGGACGACAACTTTCATCAGCCGGCTGTGGTTGAGTTCGTGAAAAACAAATCCCACTGGGATGAGAGCTACCGCGTTATCGGGGAGGGCGGGGAATGAGCAGCCATTACGTTACCGGCAAGAACGGCATCGATCATCTGGCGAAATCGTTAGTCCATTCACGGAAAGGAACGACGCAAATCACCGCCACACAGTCAGTCGATACCGACGATGAAACGCTGGCCGTTCTGAGCGTGAGCTGTGACTGGCAGATTAAAACAGCCGGTGATGCACCGCTATCCGGGCAAATGAACGAAGAGAAGCTGCGTCGCCTGGAGTTAATCCGGGCCGCTGCGGAGGGTCGAAAATGAGTTTTGTCGACAACCTGATGGATATGCTGAAAAACGGGAAAGAGGAAGACGGTGCCGCCACGGCCCGCGAGAATCTTTCCCAGACGTGGGGCTACCCGTCCCTGGTTGCGGCACTGCCGTACCGGTATTACGACGACATCAATGAGATTTTCGTCAACGCCGGCTCTGCAGGCTTCATCATGGAAGCCGCCCCGCTGCCTGGCGCGAACGAACAGGTGATGGCCGCGCTCGATGACATGCTGCGCAAAAAACTGCCCCGCCAGACTCCCGTCACCGTCATCATGCTCGCCAGCAAGTGTGTCGGGGAACGTATCGATCGCGGTGTGAGTAACGACATGTGGAAAGGAGGGATGGCCGATCACCTCAATAAAATCACCCGCGCGTTCTGGCAGCGCTCTGCGCTGCACGGTCTGGCCAACGAACGCGATTACCCGCTTTACCTGCGTAACTACCGTATCTTTCTTGTCTATGGTCAGCCGCTGAAGCGCGCTTCCCAGACACAACGGGTGATTGATGACCTGATTCAGATCCGCAACACCATCCGCGTCTCCCTGGGCGCTGCGCGCATCGACAGCGTGAACGTCGATGTGAACGGCTTCCTGTCTGCGGTACGCGAGCAGATGAACTACCGCCAGGAACAGGTGCTGACGTCCTCAGGCGACTACAACGAGGATGAAAAGCTGAACCGCCAGGTGGTTGATCAGGGTATAGGGCTTGATGTCTATCCGTCGCATCTCCGGATGACGTTGCCCGAGACCATCGACGCGCGCGGGACACGGTTGCCGGCATCGGCATGCCGCATCATCAACATGCAGCTTGCTAAAACGCCTAAACGCTTCGCCCTGTGGCAGGGGGCTGACAATCTGCAGAACCTGCGCTTTCCTGACCTCGGAATACCCTGTCCCTTTATGCTGACCTGGACGACGGAGCTGGAGGAGCAGACGAAAAGCCAGAGTGAGGCATTTCGTAAAGATACCGATTTGTCCAAAAAGGCCAACTCAGCCTACGCCGCACTTTTTCCCGGCACCAAAAGGGCCGCAGAAGAATGGCGACGTACCCGTGAGCAACTGAACAATAACGAAATTGCACTCTGCAACACGTACTTTAACCTGACCCTGTTCGCGCCGGACAACACTACTGATGCACAGGCCTGTGAGCTGGCCGCCGTGAACGTGTTCCGCAAGAACGAGCTGGAGATGGTAACGATACAGTACCAGCAGATGCGTAACTGGCTGGCCGGCTTCCCGTTCGTCATGCAGGAAGGGATGTGGGAAGACCTGAAAACAACAGGCGCGACGCTGCGCGCCAAGTCATGGAACGCGGTGAGCCTGATGCCGGTCGTGGCCGAACGCCAGTTGTCGAATGTAGGTATGCCGCTGCCGACCTACCGCAACCAGGTCGCGTTCTACGACATGTTTGGCGAGGAGAATGGCAGTACCAACTTCAACATCGCGGTTACCGGGACGTCCGGGGCAGGTAAATCGTTTCTGATACAGGGGGTGCTGCGCGATGTACTGAATGCCGGCGGTTACGGCTGGGTTATTGACATGGGGGACAGCTACAAAAACTACTGTCATCAGGCCGGTGGGGTTTATCTCGATGGCTCTAAACTGCGCTTTAACCCGTTCGCCAACGTCAAAGACATCAAGCACTCTGCTGAAGGGATTGTGCGTCTGCTGACGGTACTTGCCAGCCCGACGCAGCCGCTTGATGGCGTCTGCGAGGCGATCCTACAGAAAGCGGTAATGGATGCGTGGGAGAAAAAGGCAAACAAAGCCCGTATCGACGACGTCCATAATTACCTGACTAACGAGGATGTGAATCAGGCGTTTGCAGACAAGCCGACCATCATCTCGCGCCTTGCTGAGCTGGCCATGCTGCTCGATACCTACTGCACCTGGGGGCCGGACGGAGAATACTTTAACGCCGACACCCCTACGCTCGATGGTGAAACCCGCTTCGCGGTACTGGAGCTGCTGAGTCTGGAAGACAAGCCGAAGCTGCTCTCCTCGATCCTGTTCTCGCTCATTCTGGCGATTCAGGAAAAGATGTACCACAGCCCGCGCGACCTCAAAAAAGTCTGCATCATCGACGAGGCCTGGCGTCTGCTGGGTGGCTCCAACCCGCACGCGGCACGGTTTATCGAAACCGGCTACCGAACCGTGCGTCGTCACCGTGGCGCGTTTATCACTATCACCCAGGGCATCAAGGACTTCAGCGCCAGTAAGGAAGCGGAAGCCGCCTGGAACAACAGTTCCACCAAAATCACCCTGCTGCAGGATGCTAAGGCGTTTAAACAGTACCTTGCCGATAACCCGGATCAGTTCTCGGACATGGAAAAAGAAGTTATCCGTGGCTTCCAGCCAGCCCTGCAGACCGGCTACAGCTCCCTGCTGATAAACGCCGGGGAATACAGCTCCTTCCACCGTCTGTTCGTCGACCCCGTCACACGCGCCATGTTCAGCTCGCGTGGTGAGGACTTTGCCTTCATGCAGAAATTGCAGAGAGAAGCCGGGGCCACTGCGGAGGAAGCTGCATATCTGCTGGCGGAGAAGAAATTCGGCAATGAACTTCGTGAACTTGAAGAATGGGTGAAAGCAGCATGAGTGAACAACAGGACAAGCCGTATGACGTCGATACCGTCAACGATGGTGCAACTATCGCCAGCAAAACATCCCGCTGGGTTAAAGCCAGCATGCTGGGGCTGGCAGGATTGCTGGCCATGACAGGTGTGGCATATGTGACGGCGAAAGCCGTCACACCGGAGGTGGTGGTCTTCGATATGAAGGGGACAGTCGACCTGTTCATGCAGCAGTCCGCGCAACTGCAGCTCGATGAAGACAAGGCCAGGGTGCTGACAACGCGTTTCAATTCAGCGCTGTCAGAGAGTCTCGGTGAATGGCAGGCCTCACATAACGCCATCATTCTGGTTAAACCGGCGGTGATGAGCGACCAGCGGGATATCACGAATGAGATCCGTGCCGACATTGCGCGCCGCACTCAGGGGGGCCAGTGAAAAGACGACTAAAGCTGATGGGTATGATGCTGCTGATGCTTTCCGCCGGCAGCGGGGCGAAAGATCTCGGAACCTGGGGCAACGTCTTCGAGCCTGCAGAGCAGGACATGCTGGCGTTTATCCAGAATCGCCTGAAGGGAATGGAGCAGACTGGCGAACTTGACCGTCTGCGCCAAGAGGCAACGGAAAGAGTGAAGGAGCATGCAGTACGTCCGACGCCGGTGGAAGGGCTCACGAAAGCGAAGGAATACCGCAGCTTTGCCTGGGACCCGACATTTACCGTGAAGGAGACCATCACTGACATGCAGGGCAACGTGATCGCCCGAAAGGGCGATACGGTCAATCCTCTGGATAAGGTGCCCTTCAGCCAGGTGCTCTTTTTTATCGACGGCGATGATAAGGAGCAGGTGAACTGGACCCGACAGCAGCTCGCCGATCAGACCAGCGTAAAGGTCATTCTGGTGAACGGCAACATCAAAGAAACCAGTGATGCGCTTAATGAACGTATCTACTTCGACCAGTCTGGCGTACTGACCCGTAAATTCGGTTTTGAACACATCCCCGTGCGGATATCGCGCGATGGCCGCGTGATGAAAGTGGAAGAAATTCCGGTATCAGGAGCGAAAAAATGAGTGCAACAACGTTAGGTGACCTGTTTCCCGAAATGCGTCAGGCGGTTACATCCCATCACCGTTACGCCAGAAAACCGCGTAAACCCGCTGAGATAACTCCTCGCATGGGAACAGCAGAACGGCTGAAGACGCTGTACCCCGAAATTGACTCCTGGCATCCGGTACTGGTGACCAAAGCCTGGCTCCACTGGTGTGAGCAGAACCAGCAGGACAGCCGGGAGCCGTCGAAACGTGATGAACGTTTCCCGGACTACATCATTCACCTCTTACTGGAGAACATGCGGGCCGAGGACAGCGCGAAACGTAAAAAGGGCCAGACGCTGTCACTTTCCGAGCGTCTCGACAGGTTGTTTGCAGGTGAAGGGCAGGAGAACGCCGAATGTCACTGATACACAATACCGCTGCGCCGTCTGTGTCTCAGCACATGACAGGTTTCAATGCTGATACCAAAGGCAGTGAAGAGGAAGTGAATCGCCTCTGTCAGCTGTACCCTGAAATCGCTTCATGGCAACCGGCGCTGATCGCCGGTGCCTGGCATCAGTGGTGCGTGGAGAACCAGATTCAGCCGATGGCGCCGGAAAAACGTGATGAAGCGTTTCCCCTGTACCTCGTCAGGCTTATCCGCAACAGAATGGAGGAGATGAACGCATGGCGTTAATCAGCTGCTTCACCGACCCTCAGGGGCTGCAGGGGATGCTCACCTGTTTGCGCGATACCGAGGGCATGACCGGTATTCTGGTAGTGGTTGCGCTACTCGCTGGCTGGATTGTTGTTCAGCATCTTGCAGATGCACGCCGCGAACGCCGTGCGCGGGAGATCAGACCGGGAATACCCGCCCCTCTGGCGCAATTTGGCGGTGCCCGACATGCCGAAGCGGTTCACGCCTTTGCTAACCGGGAATGCTATCAGGTGATGCTGGCTGAGCTGGAGAAAGGCCTGACTGAAGCAGGTTACCTACTGACGCGGGATAAATCACAGCGCTGGATATTGCCAGAGGCAGACCGGCATAAGCTCAGCCGCCGGGTTTTCCGGGCGCGTCTGCTGGAGATGACGCCGAGAGTGACTGAGCAGCAGGTAAAAGACAGTGAAGACGCGGCGGTGAACGATGGTTATGCCGGCATGTGGCTTCGTGTGTTGATTCGCGGAAGTGAAAGTGCAGGGTGGTACATCACAAAACCGGTGCCTGAATTTGTCCCGACGAACTTTCCGTTAAAACAGGTCACCATAACTGTCAGTGCAAAACAGTCTGTCCTTACGCGGGATGTCGTCAGAATCATCAACGATGTGGCTGAAAAAGTGAAAAAACAGCGTTCATTTCCTGAAACACCGGAACGTATTGCAGGAAAGGTAATTAACAGTGAACTGTGTTATGGGGCCGATCAGAGACAGGTAAAAGTGGCGCCAGGCTGGTTTAGTTCACCGTCTGGAAATGATGTTCCTGACGATATCTCCGAAGGCCAATTCCCTCCGGCGGGGATGTCAGAATACCGGCATTTCATTGTCCGGGCGCAGGCAGGAAGGTTTTATACCCCGGCTGCACTTGCCTTCTATATTGATGAAGCGGGACGCAGGATAGAACAGGGGGAATCCAGCGGAGCATGCTACGAAGATGACAGCGGCTACGCTTTCGCCGTGACGCCTGCAAAAAACACGCCCTGATACAACCGCGCTGCCCTTCAGGATGTTCGGTGCTCACTGCGTTGCGCTCCGCCTCAGCCTGAATGTCATCCCGGTTTCCGATTAACCCCGACCAGGTAACGCCATGAAAAAAGACCCTGTTACTGAAAAGGGCCGGAATGTCACCTCAGTACGTCACGATGAGGGTTCGGCCCGACAGATGGATGAAATCCTCAACGATAATCCACTGTACAAACCCTCGCATGTTCTGCGCGGCGCCATTCTTGCCCTGTACGAAATGAGCCAGGAAGAACGTCTGGCCATCATCATGAAAGCGGCCGACAAAACCAAAAACCATTAATCCTGTTTTAAGCCCTCCCGCCGTCCGGTGGCTGCGGCACTCCCGGAGATACCCCATGACTCACCCTGAATCTGTCAGGCCGGTGACGGTTACCCGTGACCGCAACGGCTTCTGGACGCACCCTCATTATTTTGCACCTGCCAGTGATGAGGCCACACAGACTGAATTTGGCGACTGGATGCGTCAGCACAATCTGATCTGTGCCACCCGCTGGATGGAAAACGACGCGCCTCCCCAGGTGATCGCTGACTGGGAAAAGGGAAAACAAAACATCAGTGACTGGCTTCCTTCCGCGCCAGAGGGGGAGGGCTGGTTCATTGGCTCCATTCATGACACTGAGGACGGCCCGGTCTGTGTATGGCTGCGGGAGGTGAAATGAAGCGTTTCTCATGGCTTGCCGGCGTGATGCTGGTCCTGCTGTCCTGGATGCCAGCTCAGGCAACGGCCGCAGCCAGCAACGCGGGTGATGGCCGCTGGGTTAACCCGATAAGCGATGTCTGCTGGAAGTGTCTGTTTCCGATGACGCTCGGCAATATTCAGCTGGCCGCCGGTCCACAAAAGGATACCAACAACCCGGCTTCGCCGATCCAGATTTGTCCATATGGTGTGTTTTATCGTATCGGTCTGGCCATCGGGTTCTGGGAGCCAATGGCGATGGTGGACGTAACCCGTGAGCCTGGCGTCATGGTCAACATGGGCGGCTTTAAAATCGATCTAGGACGAACGGGAACGGGAACCGCAGGGCAGAGTGACCGGCCCGCTGCCGGCACGTTCTACCATGTTCACTGGTACAAATACCCGCTGATTTTCTGGCTGAACATCATCACCAGTCTGGGGTGTCTGCAGACCGGCGACATGGATATTGCCTATCTCTCCGAAGTTGATCCTCTCTGGAATGACAGCACCCTCTCGATGCTGATTAACCCCGAGGCAGCGCTGTTCGGCAACCTGATAGCTCAGGGGGCCTGTGCTGCTGACGCAGCTGCATCATCAGCTGGCCTTCCTCTGTCGCCGCTGTTCTGGTGCGCAGGTAGTCAGGGTTCTATCTACCCGCTAACAGGCTTTACCAGCGGTGAGTTTTCTCCGCTTGAGGCCTCTCTGCTGGTCGGAGAGCGAATGGCCTTCAAGATGCATCGTGAGGGGCTGGTATGGAACTCTGTGGGCGCGGACGTCGCCGTATGTAACCAGTATCCATCCCCGATCATCCCGAAAGAGCGATGGCGATACCAGATGGTGAACATGTACCCCGAACCGGGCAACTGCCATCCCTTCGGGGCCAGCACGCAGCTTTGGGGCACAACGCATAACTCTCCATCCTCCAAAAAGAACTTCGGCTACCTCTTCTGGCGCAAACGTAACTGCGTATTCCTTTAAGGACATGACAATGAAAAACGCTTATCTCCGGGCGCTGACGATCAGCGTCATGATTGCTTTCGGGCCGCTGGCCCTGGCGAGCGCCCAGACCGATATCTCCGTCTCCGACCATAGCTGGATCAAAGGTCAGCAGGATGCGCTGACAGCGATGAAGGAAGACCTGCAGGGGCATCCGGCGGCCGCACCCGTCTTACCGCAGCAGCAACTGGACCTGATTAACCGCCTGCAGGGCAATATCGCAGCCCGGACCAACAAGATGGGGGAAAAAGACACGTTCCCGGCTATTTACTTTGTGAGCCTCGGTATTCCACGTGAAGGTCTGCTGCCCATGCTGAAGGATGCCCGCCGTTACAACATTCCGCCAACGCTGCGCGGCCTGGTTAATAACGACATGCGACAGACCGCGGCGGCAATGTTTGAGCTGAGTAAGGAGGACAAAGACGCTGGCGTGCAAATCGATCCAACGTTGGTTCACTCAGTACAACATCACCACTGTGCCCGCCCTGGTGGTGACCTGCCCTGGCCACTATGACGTAATCAGGGGAAGTCTGCCCCTGCAGCAGGCTCTCGAAAAAAGTAGCTGAAAGTGGTGATTGTGCGGCAACGGCAACGCCATCTTCTGGAGGCCGGAAAATGAAAAAAATGCTTTCAACGGTGCTGATGCTTTTTCCGCTTCTGGCTGGCGCAGCTGATCCTGCCTTTGAGGCGGGCGCGAGCTTTGGCAAAGGCAATGCCTCCCGCGGCACGGGAGGCCCTGAAAAATCCGGATACCGTCACGGGGGCAATAACCAGGCTATACCGCTAACACCCCCCGGAGAAAGGGTATTACGCGGCGCGGGTGGATGGTGGGTGACGTGGGCTCGCCACAAAGGGCAGGCCGCTCTGCAGGGGCAATGGACGCAGCGCAGTCGGTTATCAACTCCGGAAAAACGAACCCGACGCCCGCCATCGACCCGAAACGCACCTTTCATCACTATCGTAAAAAATGCGGAAGCCTGGCGCTGACGGTGTGCTGAACGGGACCGCGAACCAGTGTAAGGGAGGTGACGGTATTGAAAACCACCTTTGAAAATTACACCTGCGATAAGGATGTGGCTTCAGTGGAAGCGCTGTTCAAGGAACGGCAAACACCTGGCGGACATACTCCACCACGACAGTGCAGAAAACTTTCACACTGACGGCGGCTAATGGCGATGTTGTTTTTTACGAATAACGGTACTTCCTTAAGTTTTTTAGTTTTAAGCGCCGGCATCAGGACCGGTGATCAGCGCGCATTTTTTTACTGGGCGGATCGCGATGTCAATGCCGGGAAAATCTCCTGGTGGGGCGTCAAGTCAGACGATTTCGGAAAAGCCTTTAACTGGGAAATGCCCGGGCGCCTCGGGGACACCGTTGTCCGCAGGGGGGCTCGGCTTACCTGCCGGTTCCTATCAAAGCCCACCGGATGTGTTAGCGGAAAGCAGGATGTTCTGTAGAAAAACATATCCGGGAGCAAGATAGCCTGACTTTCAGTCCGGCGCGTCAGGCCTTCACGGCTCGCTGCTCGTTATGAATGCGGTCGAGACAACCTTTGTCCCGGAAGTGAACTGGTCCTCATCCTGTGGCCCCTGGATATGTCGAAGGGCGAGAAAAACCACGTCAACCTGCACCTCTCCTGGGGGAAATAAAACCATTGTTAACAATGGTCAGAGCTATAACGTTTACAGTGACTGCTGGCAGTACACCGATAACTATGTCGTGCCGTCAGACTCCACCGGAACCTGCGGAACGCTGATGACAAACCCCTCCTGTACGGCGGCAGGCAACACCTGCACTGAATCGACCGACGGACAATGTACCCACATGAGCTACACCTACCAGTGTCAGACCACACATCAGTCGGGTGGACTGGTCTGCGGCGGCGACTACATCTGTAAGTCAGGCGAGTGTGACGACACGAATGGTGCGGGAAGCAGCGGTTTTGATACGGCCGTGGCCAAACTGGCCGGCCTTGCCTCGGCGGCTGAAGACGCAAAAGACGCAAGCAGTACCATTGAGGTTAAAGCCTTCACGGGGAAAGCCATGCGCTGCCGTAAGGCCTTTGCTGGTTTCTCTAACTGCTGCAAAGACTCTGGCTGGGGACAAAGCGCCGGACTGGCCGCATGTGATGATGAAGAAAAGGCTATAGGGAAGGCGAAGGCGAAGAAAATCACCGTCAGCGTCGGCGAGCGGTGCGATCGCAAGGTGCTGGGTGCCTGCATCCAGAAAAGTCAGGTCTACTGCGTCTTTGACGGCAAGCTTGCCCGCATCATTCAGGAGCAGGGGCGTCGCGACCAGCTGGGCGTTAAGTTCGGCAGCGGCGACAGCCCGAACTGCCGGGGGATCACCGTCCCGGAGCTGCAGAGCATCGACTTCGACAAAATCAACTTCTCTGACTTCTACGAGGATTTGATGAAGAACCAGAAAATCCCCGATACCAGCACGCAGGTCCAGCAGATTAAGGAGCGCATCGCCGCGCAGGTGAACCAGCAGGGAGGTGGTAAATGAAGCGTGTCCTCTGTGGCCTGCTCATGGCGCTGGCGAGCCATACGGTAGTGGCCGAGGAGATTGTAACGCCTGCAGAGCCTTTCACCGGCTGGTCCTGGTACAACGAACCGAAAAAGCCGCCGGAGCAGTCCAGAAAGCCACAACAGCCTGCACCGCAGGCCATTCCGGACCTCAGCAAAATGTCCCCGATGGAGCAGGCCCGGGTACTGAAAGGGTACACACAGGAGGCGCTTAATCGCGCCATCCTGTACCCCTCGCGGGAAAACACGGCGACGTTCCTGCGCTGGCAGAAGTTCTGGACCGATCGGGCATCGATGTTCAGCCAGTCCTTTGCGGCGGCGCAGCTGAGCCACCCGGATCTCGACTACAACCTGGAGTATCCGCACTACAACAGCATGGCGCCGTTTATGCAGACCCGCGACCAGCAGACGCGGCAGAGCGCCGTGGAGCAGCTGGCGCAACAGTACGGTCTGTTCTACTTCTACCGGGGCAGTGACCCGATTGACGTGCAGATGGCGGGCGTGGTGGCGGACTTTGCGAAAACCAACGGGATTTCGCTTATCCCGGTATCGGTTGACGGTCAGGTGGCAGCCTCCCTGCCGCAGAGCCGTCCGGATACGGGGCAGTCCCGGTCGATGAATATCACGCACTTCCCGGCGCTCTACCTTGTTGACCCCCGGAGCAAGAATTACCGCGCGCTGTCTTACGGCTTCATGACGCAGGATGATCTGTCGAAGCGATTCCTGAACGTGGCCACCGGCTTTAAACCGAATTCCTGAGAGTTTCTTATGACAAAAATGCTTTTACCCCTCATCCGTGATGCAGGGCGTTTTGCCCTGTTCACCCTTGTCTTCGGCCCGGCGCTGTTGCTGTACGGTATTGTGATAGCCATATCGCTGGAGGGCTCGCTGGCCGGGCAGTTTGTGAAAGAGGCGCAAACGCTAACCGAAGGCGCGCCCGACGGTAAGGTAATGCAGTGCGTTACGCATTATGAACCGGCACCACGACCCCGGCTACCTGAACCCGGCGAGGAGGCCAGTCCTCCTTCTTATCAGCTCCCGCCGATGTCGATTTGCCATCGTGAACCGGTTGACAGCGAACGCTGGACAAAGCCGATGGATGCCACGCTTTTCAACTTATGGCTGATAGCTGCGCTCTTCGGCGCAACTCTGGGTTTTCTGACCCATCTGTATATTCATCGTCGCGCCTCTGTGCATGAGGGGCGTGATATCTTCCAAAAGGAAACACATGTATGAATGCATCCCTTGTTGCAGGACTGATTTTCTGGGGCACGATGGCGCGCGTACTGAGCGAGCTGATGACCTGGTCGGTTGAGCATACGCAGCAGGGGCTTTTATGGCTCTGCAATGGTATGTGGGCCGGGGCGGCTGGCATGGTGGTGTATGCCGTGTATCGCTGGTTCCGTGACGAAAGAGGGCAAACGCATAAGGAAGGCGACCATGAACATTAAAACCGGACTCACGGCTCTGCTGATGGCCATACCGCTGCTGGCGAACGCCGGGGCGCGCGAGGAGTTAGTGGCGCTTGAAGCGACAAAAACGGCCTCTGCTGACGCTGCAGCCGTCACCGCCTCCACCATTCCGGTTCCCGCGCCGGTAAACCTGATGTCGCTGCCGGACGGTCGCCAGGCAAACATGAAGGATTATGCGGTGGTGCTCTTTATGCAGGCGCACTGTCAGTACAGCGCGAAGTTTGACCCGCTGCTGAAGGGCTGGGCCGATGAGCATGCCATCAGGGTGTACCCGTACACCCTTGACGGCGGCGGGGACGTATCTTACCCGACCCCGATGATCCCGCGTAAGACGGACCCTAACTCTCCCATCGCAGACGAGATTGTCACCTTCTTCGGAAACGGTTTGCCAATTGCGACACCGACGGCCTTTATGGTCAACGTCAACACCCTGAAAGCCTATCCACTCACCCAGGGCGTGATGGAAATCCCCACGCTTGAAAGCCGTATGGCCAGCCTGATTCAGGCTGACCTGGATAATGTTGACCCGAAATCGCTGCCGCCGATGCCGGCAAGTGCGCAGGTCACCCCTCAGTAAGACAACCGGACTTCAACATGAATACAACATCGTATGCATTATCGCGTGCCGAGCGCGTGTGGCTGCTGTTCAGCATGACGTTGCTGGTATCTGCCGCGTTTTACGGGACGCTGGCCCATCGCGTGGTCAGCGCACTGTCCCGCCCGGAAATGACTCTTTACCTTCAGGACGTGCCGGTGCTGCTGCTCATTTCGCTGAGTGTCGGCTTCTTTTTCACTGCCACCGGGTTGTACATCTGCCGTCTGACCCTGTCCCGGAAACCCCGTGAGGAGATCGCATGAAATTCACCAGACTGAAAACCTGTGTCCGCAATGGCTTCATTAAACAGATGAAGGACTCTGAGGGGAGCAAAGAGTCCCGGCAGTGGGCGAATTTATTCACGCTGAAACTGCTGTACAGCCTTGTTTTCTTTATCTTCGCTGAAAGAATTTATGTGTGGTGGGCTGACAACACGCTGGCTGCCATGCCGGAGCCGCTTGTTCGTTCTGAACAGTTTACACTCTCGCTGCTCATCCATTATCCGCAGTATCTCCTGTGGGCGATCATGAGTGGTCTGTTTGCAGTACTGGTACTGCACTGCATTCTGTGCTGTGTGGGCAAACTTGAGGAATCCCTGTACCGCCGGATAACCCGAAAAGACAGCGGCTTGGAGCCTGAGAGAACAGAGGTGCCCCATGATTAAGGCACTGATAACGGCAGGCGCTGTCTTTCTGGCTGGGCTGGTTGCACTGCCGGCGAAGGCGGACGTCAACGGCGACCTGAACGGTTTCTTCAATAATCTGGGCTACAGCGGCAACGTGACTCAGGCGCAGGCCTGGCAGGGGCAGGCGGCAGGGTACTTCTCCGGCGGCTCGGTATACCTCCGGAACCCTGTAAAAAACGTCCAGCTGATCTCGATGCAGCTGCCTTCCCTTAACGCCGGCTGCGGCGGTATCGATGCCTATCTCGGGTCGTTCAGTATGATCAGCGGCGAGGAAATCCAGCGATTCGTGAAGCAAATCATGAGCAACGCCGCAGGCTATGCTTTCGACCTGGCCCTGCAGACGATGGTACCGGAGCTGAAGCAGGCTAAAGACTTCCTGCAGAAACTGGCCAGCGATGTTAACTCCATGAACATGAGTTCATGCCAGGCTGCTCAGGGCATCATCGGCGGGTTGTGGCCAGTGACGCAGGTCTCCCAGCAGAAAATCTGCCAGGACATTGCCGGCGAAACCAACATGTTCTCCGACTGGGCAGCTTCCCGTCAGGGCTGTACCGTCGGAGGACAGGGCGACAAAGTCACGGCTAAAGCCGGTGATGCTGAGAAGGATCAGGTGCTGAAGAACAAAAACCTTATCTGGGACACCCTCAGTAAGAATGGACTTCTCGGCAATGACCGCGCGCTGAAGGAGCTGGTCATGAGTACCGTCGGCTCCATCATTTTCAACAAGAATGGCGATGTGACAATTCTGACGCCACTGGTTGATAACCGCGACCTGATTAAAGTCCTGATGCGCGGGGGAACGGCGAAGGTCTACGGATGTGACGAATCCGACCTCTGCCTGGGACCTGTTGTCACCAATCTGACGATTTCTGAGTCCAACGCTCTGGTCACTCTGGTTAAAAACCTGATGCTCTCAATGCAGAACAAGCTGGTCGACGATACTGCGCTGACCGATCAGGAAAAAGGCTTTGTGAACACCACCTCTGTACCGGTGCTGAAGTATCTGACTAACGCCCAGAGTATGGGGATGAGCGCCACGTACCTTCTGCAGGTTTCCGACTTCATTGCCCAGGACCTGATGATTCAGTACCTCCAGGAGCTGGTGAAACAGGCAAGCCTGTCTCTGGCTGGCAAGAACTTCCCTGAAGAAGCTGCCGCAAAACTACGCGACAACATTATTCATGCGCAGGGACTTCTCGCCGACATGAAGCTGCAGTCCGCAGCTGATCAGAACGCGCTGGACGGTATCGACCGCAACATGCAGTACCTGCAGCAGCAGGTATCCACCATTGTTTCAGGCTCCTATCAAAGCAACTATCACTGGGGTGATCGCTGATGCTTGAGATATACACCATTTATGGCGGGGGAATGTGGAAAACGGCGCTGGACGCCGTAGTCACCCTTGTCGGTCAGAATACTTTCCACACATTAATGCGTATTGCCGGCACCTTCGGGGTGCTGGCCGTACTGCTCACTTTCATCAAACAACGTAACCCGATGGTTTTCGTCCAGTGGCTGGCGGTCTTCATGATCCTGACATCCATCCTGCTGGTACCGAAACGCTCAGTGCAGGTCATTGACCTCTCTGATCCGGGTGCGGTCTGGGTCACCGATAACGTACCGGTTGGCCTGGCGGCTATCGCGTCTCTTACGACCAGTATCGGGTACAAGATGGCGTCGATTTACGACATGCTGATGGCCAGACCCGACTCGGTGACCTACAGCAAAACCGGGATGCTGTTTGGCTCGCAGATTGTGGCAGAAACCAGTGACTTCGCTACGCAAAACCCAGAGCTGGCTCAGATGCTGCCGGATTACGTGGAAAACTGTGTGATCGGCGACATTCTTCTGAATGGTAAATACACCATCAATCAGCTGCTCAATTCTACTGACCCGCTGACGCTGATAACCAGTAACCCAAGCCCGCTGCGGGGCATCTTTAAGATGACCTCCACTTCACGCCAGTTCCTGACCTGTCAGCAGGCCGCAACGGAGATACAGAAGCTGGCTAATACCGACGTCAACCCGGGCAGTGCGACGTTTACCTGGCTGACGAGAAAGGTCTTCGGCAACAAGCTGAATGGCGCGACGCTTCTGGCCAACGCTATGGGGGAAAGCTACGGATATTTTTATTCCGGTGGTATGACTGCTGCGCAGATCATGAAGAACAACATCACGAACAGTGCAGTTAGGCAGGGTATTAAAGGTTTTGCCGCTCGCTCATCAGACACGGCTAACCTGCTTAATCTGGCCACCGAGAACGCGGCTACCAAACAGCGTCTTGCCTGGGCTGCAGGCAATGAGCTGGCCACCCGCACGCTGCCGTTTGCACAGTCTCTGCTGATGCTTATCCTGGTTTGCCTGTTCCCGCTGATGATTGCGCTGGCCGCGTCAAACCACACGCTTTTTGGCCTGAACACCCTGAAAATATACGTTTCCGGGTTTATCTATTTCCAGATGTGGCCGGTGATGTTCGCCATTCTTAACTATGCCGCCAACTACTGGCTGCAGAGTCAGTCCGGGGGCACGCCTCTGGTTCTGGCCAACAAGGATGTTGTGGCACTGCAGCATTCGGACGTGGCGAATCTGGCAGGTTATCTGTCCCTTTCCATTCCGGTGCTGTCGTTCTATTTGACCAAGGGGGCTGCGGCAATGGGCTCTCAGGTGGCAGGAAGTGTACTCAGCTCGGGCGCCTTCACGTCAGCAGGTGTGGCAGCGACCACAGCGGACGGAAACTGGTCGTTTAACAACATGTCGATGGACAATGTCAGCCAGAACAAGATGGATACCAACCTGATGCAGCGTCAGGGTCAGCAAACCTGGCAGGCGGATAACGGCTCCACGCAGACTCAGACGGCCGGTGGCCATACGGTTATCGACGGCTCGGGTGCAATGTCGAATCTGCCGGTGAACATGAAGCTCAGCCAGCTGGCCAGCAGTGGTTTCCAGGAGTCCGCTCGTCAGTCTCAGGTACAGGCGCAGTCTGCTCTCGATGGCTACAACCACAGCGTTACCAGTGGCTGGTCACAACTCTCCCAGCTTTCTCATCAGACCGGTACCAGCGACAGCCTGATCAAAGGCAGTGAAAACAGCCAGGCCACTAACGCAACGCGCGGTGCCAGTATGATGATGTCTGCTGCAGAGAATTACGCGAAGGCGAATAATATCTCTACGCAGGAGGCTTACAACCAGCTGATGTCAAAATCTGTTGAAGGCAGTGTTAATGCGGGAGCAAGCGGTAAATTCAACACCGGCGATCAGGCATTCGGGAAAATTGGGAAATGGGCAACTGGAGTCAGTGCAGAAGCACATCTTGGTGCAGAAGTTAAAGGGGCGAGCGGAAGTTCGCATGGTACCCAGGAAACTCACTCCAGTAATCAGGATATGCGACACGACCAGAACAGCCAGGCAGTTAATGACTTCCGGCAGGGTATGGATATGGTTAAAAGTAGCCGAATCACCGAGGGTGCAAACCATTCAGAGAATGCAGCAAGCAACAATGTTCAGCAGTTTGCCGCAACACTCAATGATGCTGAAAGCCAGTACCATCAATACACCACCAGTTCAACGCAGAGTAACGAGTTCAGCCGTATGGCCACCGTTGCTCAGAACCAGAGTGCAAGCCTCGATACGAACTATACACAGGAGTTTGTGGACTGGGCGGCGAATAAATACGGTGATAAGGCTCAGTCCATGCTGACAAGTGCGCCGTCGGCGCGCGAAGCGGCAATGGAATTCGTTAATGAGCGTCTTAAACCTGAAATTATGGGCGACTATCAGCAGGGGAGAGCGGATCTTAGAAGCGGTAATGAGCATGCGGCATTCAGCGGTGAGCATATTGTTCAGCCAGCCTATGGCAGTCAGCAGGTATCAAGTACATCCGGTAATGTAGGAGGAGTAAGTTACAGTTCTCTGGATGGCGATGCTCATAGCCAGGGAGGTGTTGGCAATGTCCAGACATCAGGAACGACTCAGGTCACAGGTTATGGAAGCCAGCAGGGTGGGCAGATTACACCTGCAGGTGAAAATATTTCTACTAGAACAACCGAGTATGTTTCGCGAGGGAATGAGCAACCAACAAATCATGAAGGACAATCTGCCGGACAGAGAAGCAGCTCGGGCAATATCACCTCGTCGGTAAGTATGGTTAACACCGGAAGACACTCAGCTGAAGATGAAAATGCCGGCCATATTGCAGAATCACATCCGGAGTTCCGTCATTCAGGAGTTGTTAGGGAGCAAGGGACTGTGCATGGCCAGGAAAGTGAAGTTACTCATAACCGTTCTGGTATTAATGTCGGCGGCGAAAAAGTACGTGGTGATGCTATGCAGGAGGCATACAAAGAAAATCAGGCTAAGCTGCACGAACATTCCTCGCAGGGTTTTGGTCCACAGAATGAGTTACAACGACGAGTGGCGGAACAAAGATCTGAAAATGAGCATAAAATCAACGAATCTGCTGGAGAAATTGGTAAAAAACAATCCACTGTTCAGGCATCCAGTGATATATTGAAAGGAGAGCTTCATAATTCACAAAGTTCATTCTCGAATGGTTTAAATAAAGAGAAAATCAGGCAGGGGGAATCATCTCCTGCTGAACATGATGATGAAATGAAACGTAGATTAGCTGAGCTAAGAGAAAGGAAGACGGGCTGATTAGGAGGGTATATGGCATTCTCAAATGGTGATGCAAAAAAAGAAATTGCTGAGATTATCTCAGGGATTAGCAGTGATGAACGTCCAGTTTCATCGCCGAAGAAGGCTTTCCAGATTGTAGCTATATACCCTGTAATTATGATCCTCACAGCCATTCTGATGTGGTTTGCTTATTATGTCAGTCTGATTCAAGCAGGAGATAATAGCGGGCTAGGCTGGAAGTTCTATCTTGAAGCAGCACAGCTCGTTTTAGGGTATGGAGGATGGATATCTATAGGGGCGACAGCTGTTGTAGCAATATTCTTCATACTCATAAATTATTCTACTGTACTGGTATATCTATCTATACCTGAAGATATCAGGAATCGTTCGACATTAATCACTTCCTTAAGGTCCACAGTTAAGAAAATAGCCTTGTACCTATGGGGTAGTGCCACCTTGTTATCTGTCGTAGGGATGATAACTGATTGGGGGGTTTTACTGGCAGGGAGTATTCCAGCAGTTTTATTCATATCAATATTTGTTACTAATGGATATCTTGGAATACAGAGCACTCGTTACGGTCTGGGGCCATTGATGTCAACGGCCAGTAAGATGATGAGTAGATAGGAATGGTCAATATTCTATCTTAAGTGAAATTTAACCTCTGATGAAAATACAGTCCCGGAACTTCATACGTTGCCGGGATTTTTATACCCTCTCGCTGTAAATTAACATTCAAATCAGCCGATAACGTCTCTGTTAGCTATATCTCGCTAACGGGGACGTTTTTCTATGCACAGGATGAATTCATGAAATTAAAACAATTAGCCGTTGTTAGTCTGATCGCGTCTACTCTCGCTCTGTCTGGTTGTGGTGCCATGTCCACAGCGGTGAAGAAACGTAACCTCGATGTCAAAACCCAGATGAGTGAAACCATCTGGCTGGAGCCATCATCAGAGAAGACTGTTTATTTGCAGATCCGTAATACCTCTGACAAGGACATGTCTGGTCTGCAGGCACAAATTACAAATGAACTGGCCGCGAAAGGCTACCGCGTCTCCAGCTCTCCGGACACGGCCTACTACTGGATTCAGGCAAACGTACTGAAAGCTGAAAAAATGGATCTGCGCGATGCCCAGGGGTTCCTTAAGACCGGGTATGAAGGTGCGGCAATGGGTGCGGCACTGGGCGCGGGTATTACGGCGTATAACTCGTCGTCAGCTGGCGCAACGCTGGGTGTAGGGCTGGCCACCGGGCTGATTGGTATGGCTGCTGATGCAATGGTGGAAGACGTCAACTACACGATGGTGACCGATCTGCAAATCTCCGAGCGCAGCAAAGCAGCCGTCACGACCGACAATATTGCCGCCCTGAAACAGGGCACGTCAGGTATTAAGCTACAGACCAGCACGGAGCAGGGCAACCGTGCTAAATACCAGACTCGCGTGGTATCCAACGCCAACAAGGTGAACCTCAAGTTTGAAGAGGCAAAACCTGTCCTGGAAGCGCAGCTGGCCAAGTCCATCGCCGGCATCATGTAATACCCGCGGCTGCGGCGATCGTCGCAGCCGTTCTCCCTCACAGCTGATTTTTAACCGTGCTCATTCCGGGCAGGGTGCGTCAGTGCTTTCTGTCAGTTACCAGTAATTACGCTTCCTCGCATGACTGCGCATGGCGCAGCCCTGTCTGCGGCGAGCGTTGCGTCCTTAATTTCAAAGGAGTTCGTCCATCATGATGCATCAGATAAATGAACGTGCAGATTACTCAGCTGAATTCTGGTCGCTTATCCATCTGGAAAGTGAGCTGATGGTAGCGAGGGCTTATCTGAATGTCTTAGGTTCACTTCCTGAGGGGCAGGGAATGACCATCATTGCTGGCTGGTCTGGCTATGAATTCACCCTTTATGGTCTGGAGCCCCGGGAGTGGCACTCAGCGGTTTATAAGGATGTGGCCACTTCAGTCCGTTCTGTGGCTGCATACATTAATAAACAGGACTGGGAGGACGGGTGCCAGCAGGCCAGATATGAGCTGAGCCTGATGTAATAAACCGGCGCTTTACCCTCGCGATACCACGTTTTACAGCAACCTTTTCAACTTTCCTTCTCTGATAACACACATCACCGAACAGGTGATGCGATAACGGCCGGACAACACTCTATGAGCTTCGCAGGAAAAAACCTCACCCAGGGCGGGCAGATGACCGCCTACCGCTGGCGCATGTTCATTCAGGTGAACAACTGGATAGGATTCTGGATCTTCATCCTGTTCGCCGTGCTGACTACCGCCATTTTTCTCTGGCGAATTCCACAGGAAGCCCTTGATAACGGCTCCCTGTGGTGGTTCGCCAGCATCAACAGCAGTTTTATCGATCTGATGCCGGCAACGGGGACGCCAAAAATATACGACGTCCACTACTGGTATGCGCCAACCGCGACGATGATGGTGCTCAAAATGACCCTGCCGCAGATCTATACCGACCTGTACATGCAGGAGATGGGCAACCAGTGCCTGACTGAGCTGCAGTGGGCGGCCGGCGCCAGCGGGTTGTTCAGTATGGTGGTGTTTATCGCCGTGACATGGTTTATCGCCAATATCGGTCGAAAGGAAAGTGAAGACGAATACATTTCCGGGATGCAGCTGACTGACAAGCCTGCTGAAGTGAATAAGCTGCTGCGTAAAAACGGTGAGTTCTCTGACCTTCGCGTGGGTGATCTGCATATGGTCAGGATGGCGGAGGTACTCAATTTCCTGATGCATGGCACTATCGGGGTGGGAAAGTCGACGCTGATACGCTGGTTACTCGACTACATCCGCAAACGTGGTGACCGGGCCATCATCTACGACTCCGGTTGTACCTTCACAGAAACCCACTATAACCCGTCTACCGATATCATCCTTAACGCCCACGACGAGCGCTGTGCCAACTGGCAGATGTGGGGGGAGTGTGTCGACGCGGTCGATTACGACAACCTGGCCGCCAGTCTCATTCCGGTGGAAGGGGAGTCCGATCCGTTCTGGGTATCCAGCTCGCGAACTATTTATGCCGACCTTGCAATTCGTATGTCGACGGACCCGGAACGCAGCATTGAGAAGTTCCTCAAAACCCTGCTGTCACTCGACATGAAAAGTTTGCGTGAATATCTGGTCAATACGCCTTCAGCCAATCTGGTGGAAGAGAAGATAGAGAAAACGGCCATTTCCATTCGCTCAGTGGTAACCAACTACGCCAAAGCCCTTCGCTACCTGCAGGGGCTGGATGACGGAACGAAGCCGCCGTTCACCATCCGGGAGTGGATGACGCAGGAACGCTATGACAGCAGCTGGCTGTTTATTTCAACACAGGCCCGTCACCGCAAGAGTGTACGCCCGCTGATCTCGCTGTGGGTATCTCTGGCCACGCTGATGCTGCAGAGCATGGGGGAGAACAGCGACCGCCGTGTATGGTTCATTATCGATGAAGCCCCCAGCCTGCAGCGCATCCCCGAGCTGGCCGAGACGCTGGCGGAAGCGCGTAAGTTTGGCGGCTGTTTCGTGCTGGGGATGCAGAACATGGCGCAGCTGGTTCACGTGTACGGCCGCGAGCTGGCCAAAAGTATCTTCGACCTGATGAACACCCGTATGTACGGTCGCTCACCGAGTGCGGAGATGGCCAAAGTGGTGGAAGAGGAGCTGGGCAACCAGCGTAAGCGCAAAATCCGCGAGCAGAACAGCTACGGTCTGGACCAGGTGCGTGACGGTGTTTCCCTCGGCAAGGATGAGGTCAATAACCCGATTGTAGACTACGAGCAGATCATGCGTCTGCCGAACCTCAACTTTTATGTGCGCCTCCCGGGTGAGTATCCGGTCGTCCGTCTGAAGCTGAAATATCGCGCGCCGAAGAAGCGGCAGGCAGGCCTTCTCGAGCGCAATATCCGCGATGCACTGAGTCCGGAGCTGGAGAGGGTTATTAAGGAGAATGAGCGCGCAGCGACAGCAGCAGGTCTGACGTTCCCGACCGGTGACGAAGTGCTGGAGAAGGGTAGCGAGTCATCATCTGCAGCTGACGTTCCTGCACCGGTTTCTTCTGCAGGGGCATCCGGCTCACCGGTAACTCCGTTCACCGAAAAAGTGGCTCGTACCCGAATGGAAGAACCGAAACCTTCGCGCAGCGCTGCACCTGAACGAAAGCCAGTACCAGCCAGGGAGCCCGTCACATTGCGAACAGCGCCAGTGGTGACGGAAGTAGTAACTGAAAATAGCAGCACGGTGACAGACCCTGTCACCGAAGACAAAAAAGACAACGTCGTTTCACTTCGGTCTTCTCCTCCTTCAGTAACTCGTCAAAAAGAGACTGCGCCCCTCAAACCGGAAATACCTGCAGCACTGCAAAAAATCCGCAGCAGAACCCAGCTGGATACTTCCTCCGGGCCTGCTGCAGCCGGCGCGCTGGGGATGCTGAAACGGCGGCTCAATACCGGAGCCACCTCAGATGGAGAAGAAGGTCAGGCCAGCGAGAATGCGGGCGAATCAATGAACCTGGATATGAAGGTAACGGCACTGCTAGACGGCGGCCTGAGTCTGACGACGGCTGGGAAGTCAGTGACACCGCAGACCCCGGATGAAGCACACCGGACGAGCCGGCAGCTGGCGAAGGAAGAAGAGAACATTTTAATTCACCGTCACGCGGACGATCCGGGTTACGACGAAAACGACCATCACTATTACGACAGAGAGCCTGAACTATGATGTCAGTCGCCCCAGTAGCGTCAGCCGGCGAGGCTGCAGGCTACTACAGCAATTCCGATAACTACTATTTTCTGGGCAGCCTGCAGAGCCTCTGGATGGGAGAGGGTGCAAAAGAGCTGGGCCTGGAGGGCAACGTCCGTGGCGATGATCTGACGGCCGTGCTCGAGGGCCGTCTGCCGGACGGCTCACGGCTGGGTAAAGAGGTTAACGGACAGCACGTCCACCGTCCGGGCCATGACCTGACCTTTTCCGCCCCCAAGAGCGTGTCCATTCTGGCACTCATCGGGAACGATAAAGAAATGCTGGAAGCACACTACCACGCCGTCCGCGTGGCGGCCGGCTATGTGGAGAAGCTCATCTCGGCCCGGAACACCAAAGACGGCGTTACGTCCATCGTACACACCGGCAAGATGGTCGCGGCCGCCTACACGCATGACACGTCACGTAACCTCGACCCGCTGATACACACTCATCTCCTGGTTGCCAATATGACGGAGTATGCGGGCAAATGGAAAGCTCTGGCCACGGACTATATCCATAACGCCGGCTTTATCGAGACCGTCATGAAGCACCAGGTCACGCTCGGAAAAATCTATCGAGGTGCCCTTCGTGAACGTGTTGAATCACTTGGCCACGAAGTGAAAGAGGTCGGCAAACACGGCATGTGGGAGATTAAGGCAATTCCGGATGAAGTTGTGGATGAATATTCCTCCCGTGGCCGGGAAATCAGAGGGGCTGTCGGTGCTGAAGCCACGCTGCGCAGCCGGGATGTGGCCGCCAAAGATACCCGCAGGGCGAAAGTCGACCCTTCGCGGATGCGCCTGATGGAGCGCTGGTTGGGTCAGATGAAGGAGAAGGGATTTGACCTGAAGGCGTATCAGGAAAGCGTGGTGCCGCGTGATGCAGGTCTTCGTGAGACCGCGCCTCAGCCGGAGCGAGATCACCAGGTTAAGCCGGTTCCTGCCGGGCCTGAACAGGCTTCTCTGCAGACGTCGTCCACGGCAGAAAAGAGCGTCGATACACCTGCTCAACCCGCAGAACGGGAGAGCCTGTCCCGTCAGCCAGTACCACAACAGACTGACACGCTGAGTCAGCCGGCACAGACCGGTCCCGAAAAGACGCCGGCGGCCAGGAGCTTTCCTGCTGCGCAGCTGGACACTGAAATACCCCGCCCGGAACTGACTGAGGCTGTCCGGCTGGCCATCTCGCAGCTCAGCGACAGTAAAACGCGCTTCACCTTTGGCGAGCTGATGATGACAACCGCTGAGCTGAGCGAACAGCTGCCGGAGATTCAGGAAATTCGTGTGGCCATCGATGCGGCGCTGAAGGACGGCATGATTGTGCCGCTGGACAGTGAGAAAGGGGTCTTCACCTCCCGTATTCACCTGCTGGACGAACTGTCGATCCAGGCACTGAGTCAGGAACATCTCAAATCCACAAAAGTCGTCAGTTTCACCCGCCCGGCGCAGTACGCGCCGGCGGCGCTGGAAGTTGTGGAGAAGGACGCCCTGGTTCTGATGAATGCCCCGTCAGGCGTGGCGGGCATCCGTGACCTGACCGCGCAGCTGGCCGGTATTGCCGGCGCGAACGGTCGTGACGTTCAGGTGCTGGCCAGCTCTGCCGAGCGCGCCATTTCGCTGGCGAAATCCGACGATTTGCGGGAACGGATTATCAGCCGGCAGCATGTTCTGAGCGGTGATTTCCACCTGAAACCCCAGAGCACGCTGATTATCGAAGGGGCAGAGCGTCTGGGGCTAAAGGAGACGCTGATTCTGCTGGGCGAAGCGCGCGCGCAGGACGCACAGCTGGTCTTTCTCGACAGTGCCGGGCGTCAGGCGAACGGTAACGCCATGTCCGTACTGGAGTCAGCGGGGGTTGCCCGCTCACGCCGCACGGAGCCGGCGCCCGGGCTTGAGGCCGAAGTGGTCAGTATTCCGAACAAACGCGACCGTTACGAGGCGCTGGCCAACCGGTATGCAGAGCTGAGCGGAGGCAGTGAAAACGTCACCGCCGTCGTGGTCGGCAGGCGTGAACAGGCACAGCTGACAGGCCTGGTACGAGAGGCGCTGCAGAACGCAGGACAACTGGGGCGTGACGGCGTGGAGATAGAGGCCCGGCAGCCGGTCTGGCTCGACAGCAAAACGCGGCGCATGCCCGGTTCATACCGTTCCGGCATGGTGCTTGAGGATCGCACGGACGCAAAAGAGCGTAAGTCCTATGTGATTGACCGGGTGCATGAGGACACGCGAGTCCTCTCGCTTATCGACGGGGATGGGGTGCTGACCCGGATGAAAATCGGCGATATCAGCGCTGACTGGCGTCTCTTCAGCCGTGAAACCCTCAGCGTGGCCACCGGCGAAAAACTGCTGTCCGTGGCGGGCGACCGCGAGCACAGCCTGAAGGCCAAAGATCGTCTTGAGGTGACCGGGATAAGTGAAAAGGGGATTGAGGTGAAACGGGGGGAAGACACCCTGACGCTGCCAAAAGACCAGCCGCTCTATCTTTCACATGCTTATGTGACCGCGCCGGGCGGCCGGGATAACGACACCGGCGTGGTGCTGGCCGCGCTGAACAGCCGCGACATTTCGACCCAGACCATGAACTCGCTGGCACAGAGTGGCCACCGGGCGGAAGTGTTCACCGCCGAAGTGCAGGACCGGGCGGAAGCCCGGCTGCAGCGCATGAAGACCAATGCCTCTCCCGTGCAGCTGGTCAGAAACCTGAGCGGTCATCAGGACGTCAGTCAGGCGGTTGATTCACTGCATGACAGCGTCCGGACGGATGCGGGCCTGGCCGTCTGGCGTGCCATTAACGACCAGCGCACCGTGGTGATCAATGAGCTCAAGCTGGCGACGGAAGCGCAGAAATATCATCCCGACCTTGAGGCCATCGGGAATGAAATTGGCGCGATGATTAAAAATGGCGAGCTGTTGTCCGTATCCTCAGGGGGAGAGCCGGTACTGGTTTCCCGGTCCACCTGGGAGATGGAGAAAGCCATTCTGCGTGTGGTGGAGGAAGGGAAAGGTACGCAGCAGCCGTTGCTGGAACAGGTACCGGAGGCCGTGCTGAACGGCCTGACGGATGGCCAGAAAAAGGCGACCACCCTGGTGCTGGGTACCACGGATCAGTTTATCGGGATTCAGGGCTATGCCGGCGTGGGGAAAACCACGCAGCTGAAGGCGGTGATATCTGCACTGGAGACCCTGCCGGCGGACGTTCGTCCGGTGATGACGGGGCTAGCTCCTACGCACCAGGCGGTGAAAGAAATGAGCGACGTCGGTGTCCGGGCGCAGACCATCAAATCCTTTGTCGTTGAGCATGACCAGGCGATGGCCGCAGGCGGGAAGCCCGACTATAAAGGACAGGTGTTTCTTATCGATGAATCATCAATGGCAGGCAACCAGGATACGGCGGCATTGTTCCAGGCTATTGCCAGCGGTGGCGGACGTGCAGTCTCGATGGGGGATATCGACCAGTTTGAAGCGGTCGACGTGGGCGCGCCGTTTAAGCTGATGCAGGAGCGAAGCCCGATGGATGTGGCCATCATGAAGCAAATCGTCCGTCAGAAAGACCTGCAGCTGCGCGGCGCAGTCCACGACATCATTGATAACCGGATCGATGCGGCCCTGCAGCGCATTGAAACCCAGCCGGCTGACCGTGTGGCGCGTAGCGCTTCAGCCGCGCTCCCGGAAAGTGCGATTCAGGAAACGGAGACGCCTGTTAGCGACATCGTGGCTGACTGGAAGGACCGGACGCCGGAGGCGCGGTCCCGTACGCTCATCATTGCGCAGCTGAACGCCGACCGTAAGGCGATAAATGCCGGCATTCATGCCGCGCTTGCAGCGAGGGGAGAACTGGGGGAGAAGGCCATTAAGGTGCCTGTGCTCGATAAAATCACCCATACGCGCCATGAGTTCAACAAAACAGAGGCCTGGGAAGCAGGGATGGTGGTTAAACGCGGTGACCGCTACCAGGATGTGGTGGCTGTTGACCGTAACGGCAGAACGGTGACGGTACGTGATGAGGAAGGGAAGATTGCTCTGATTTCACCTAAGGAGCTGATCACCGGTGACGTGCAGCTGTTTCGCCGCAGCGAGATGGAAGTCCGTTCCGGCGATCTGCTTAAGTTCACGGCGACCGATCGCGAACAGGGGCAGATGGCCAACCAGCGCTATACGGTGGAGTCGGTCAGCGAGGAGGGGAATATCCATCTGAAAGGGGAGAACGGTCGCGTCACCATCAATCCGGAGAAGGTCCGGGCGCAGCAGCATATCGACTACGGCTGGGCCGTCACCGGCTACGGCGCACAGGGGGCCAGCAGTGATTATGTCATTGCGCTTGAGGGCACGAAAGACGGACGTAAGGCACTGGCTTCCCGTCGTGCCTTCTACATTTCAGCCTCACGCGTGAAAGAGCACGTCCAGATATACACCGACGGGAAAGAGGACTGGGTTAAGGCGGTAAAAACACCGGAGCGTGATATCAAAACGGCGCACGATGCGCTGGCACCGGAAACGCAGCGCAAACAGGCGAAAGCCATCTGGGCAATGGGGCAGCCGGTGAATAAAACGGCCATCGGTCGCGCCTGGGTGCGCCATCAGGGCATGCAGGATGCGTCACTGACGGCAAAAATCATCCCGGCCACCCGGCGCTATCCTGAACCGGCGCTGGCGCTACCGGTGTATGACAACAATGGCAGGAGTGCGGGCCTGGCCCTGGTTTCCCTGGTTTCCAGCCCGGAAGGACGGATGACTCAGGGGGAGACACGAATGGTCATGACAGAGCGTGCACGTGGCGCCGTGCTGCAGCGGAGTCAGTCCGGAAACACGATTGTGGCCAGCGACCTGACGGCTGCACTCGATGCAGTACGAAATCATCCAAAGGACGGCGTGGTCTGGCAGACCGGTGATGAACCGCCTTCAGCATGGCTGCTTAAGGTAAGCGGTGGGACAAAACAGGATGTGTCGCCGGGTATTGTCTCCACGCTGACGGACGAACAGAACGTACAGCAGCTGCGCGAGCAAATGCTGGCAGACCAGGTTCGCAATGAAGAAGCCGGACGGAGCAGGCAGCCGGAGTCGTTGCTGGCGGAAGTTCCACAGGAAGAGGTGATCAGACTGAAACCGGAAGACATTAACCCGCGTAAACCGGAACCACTCAACCCGGATGCGGATGTGATCGCCAGGGTCAGAGGTGAGGAAAACACCGATGGACAGGAAATAAAAGCCGCTGCAGGCGTCAGAAGCGAGCTGGAAGGTGCTGACAAGACCGCTGGTGAACAGTCGCGGGCATCGCGTGTGATTGCAGATCTGGCAAACTCTGAACGAGACATGCTCAGGGCGGCAGAAAATACTGAACGCGGCCGCATGCCGGAGCGTGAAGAACAGACCCTCACTCGAACCATTCAGAAAGAACGTTAATCCCCCTTTTAATCATGAGAATCAGGCTATGAAAGCAAACAAATTAGCAGCATTAATAGTTACAACATACATTGGCTTTATTTCAATGGCACACGCTTCGGCCCCTCAGCCCTTATTCAGCCCGGAGCAGGAGGCACGTATCGGCGAAATCGCTGCTGACTACCTGGTGTCGCACCCGGAGATACTGGTGACGGTCAGTCGTAAGCTGCAGGAACAGCAGGAGACACGTAAGCAGAAGATGTCTGCACTCAGCGTGATGGAGAATCAGGCGAACCTTCTGCATGATCCGGACACCCCGGCTTACGGGCCTGATAATGCAAAGGTCGCGGTGATTGAATTCTTTGATTACCAGTGCGTGTTCTGCAGCCGCTTCGCGCCGGAGCTGGAGAAGGTCATGAAAGCGCAGCCGGACGTCCGCTACCTCTTTAAGGAGTGGCCAATATTTGGTGGTCGCTGGGAAGCTTCACTTCAGGCTGCACAGCAGGGGTTGACGGTCTGGCAACAGAAAGGGCCTCAGGCCTATGTCACCTATCACAATGCCATTTACGCCACCGGCCATAATGAAGGCAAGCTGACGGCAGAGGATATACTCGCGGCAGCGTCAAAGGCAGGGCTGGCCGCCTCTGTGCCGGGCAACCATACCGCGTCCCTTGAGAAAAACAGTAACCTGGCAGAGGAACTGGGACTCACCGGAACGCCGGGGATCATCGTCATGCCCGTTAGCGGGGCGACTCCCGACACCATCACGGTGTTCCCGGAAGCCGTAACCGCTGAAAGACTTCAGGCAGCAATCCGGAAAGCCACCAAAGTGAAATGATCCTCAGTCCGAAGAACGTCTCCCGCCAGAGACTGTTTTTCATGTTCCGCGCGTAAATGCCATCTTCCCGTTCCGTTCTCCTGCGCTTCCTCGATCAGGCCTGCCGGCCTGATACTGCGGCGAGCGCTGCCGGTTATAGTCCCTTAAGGACAATTAGCATGCAAACTATGGACGGTTATCTGGTCTAACATCTGGAAAAATTACTGACGAGAAGGTATTATTCGGATCGTCAGCGATCGTCTTGTGGTGGGACAGATTGTTGATTCAGATTACTTTTGTGACCTAACTCAAACTGACGGTTTGACAGCTTTGTGGTGAGGCTGACGGGTGGCAGAAGATGGTTTTACGGAAGAAATGCGGACTTCCGGAAACAAACAGGGACAGGACGTGTCCAGTAAAACGTTCAGGAGCAGGTAACGGGATTTCCCGGAGCCTGAATGCACAAACCCCCCGAAATCTGTCATCAACTTGGCGGAAGAGTCAGATATCAGGGGGTCCAAAAGCAGGCGCGTTGCCTGTGAAGGATTATAACGCATGCACCATAGAAAACAACACCCGGCCGCCATAAGAACAGGCCGCCGTGAATGACAATCAGATTTCTGTTCACTGGTCAGATCTACCGAAAGATGAGCTAACCCGTTTCTGGCAGGATGTCGATGCCGGCACTCAGGGTAATTTCCTCATTGCACCAGTCAAAAAACTCACCCGCCGCAAACGCGGTGAGCATTCCACAAAAGCCAAGTGTGAGAACCCGGCCTGGTATCGCCCGGAGCATTATAAAAAGCTCTCCGGACAGCTCGGTCATGCCTACAATCGCCTGGTGAAAAAAGATAAAGAAACCGGACAGGTCAGCCTGCGCATGCATGTTTCTCGTCACCCTCTCTATGTCGCCGGCCGCCGTAAGGCGGGGCGTAAATATGGCTTCCGTCCGGAACGTCAGCGCCTGCTCGATGCGCTCTGGCCAGTGCTCATCAGCTTCTGTGATGCCGGCAAGCATACCGTCGGCATGTGTATCTCCCGTCTTGCAAAAGAGCTCAGTGCAAAGGACGCAAAAGGCAATGTCATTTCTGAAACGGAGGTGACGGTGTCACGCCTTTCACGGCTTATTGAGGAACAGGTACGGTTTGGTGTTCTGGGTCTCGCGGAAGAACGCGCCTGGGATCGTGAATCCCGCACCTGGCTGCCAACGTATGTCTATATCACCCCTGTGGGATTCCAGATGCTGGGCGTCGATATGGACAAGCTGTTTAAAGAGCAGGAGAAGAAGCTCCGTCAGAGCGCCGAGCGTGAGCAGCTGATCCGGGAAGGGGTGATGAGCGAACATGATGATGTTCAGGCCCACTCTGCGCGGAAATGCTGGTCTGGCCGTAAGCGTCAGGAGGCACTCGTTTACCGGCGCAAAAAAGGCGCGGAGCGTAAACGTGCCAACAACCTGATTAAGCTGCCGGCAGATGAACGACTCCATGCAATGTCTGAATGGATTTACCGCACCCTGCCGCCTGACGAAGCGTACTGGTGCACATCTGAGCGCCTGAAGGCGCTGGCCATCCAGCATCTTTACCAGCTGGATCTGGCGCTTTCTCCACCGGATTAGTCACAGACGACACAGCAGTCTTCCTGTTTACAGGCCCCTCACCGGGGCTTTTCGTGCTGGTTTTTTTCGGCCATTCTGCTCATTTTTCATCCTTCACTCCTTTCTTCTTCCGGTCACCATGACGTTCTGCCGGTCGTAATGGCCCGTAATGGCCACTGTCTCTTTTTTTTTCACAGAAATCCGCAAACGAATAAGTTAAGTAACCCGGAAATGAATAAAAGACATTCCGCAAAACAATCTTACTTCACGTTTTTTATCTCTCTGTTCATTACATTCCAGAGTGGATCTTTGTCTTCGGCCACTCTGTGGATAACGTAAAATGCCTTCGCATGCAGCGGCCTCACGGCCGCGCGCTCAGAAGGAAATCAAAAGTACCTCCCGTCGCAGGCGCCGGGCCCCATTCTCGCCAGAACCAGGCACCGCATAAATACCTGACCCCTGCTAAACCGACGCCGCCCCGGCCCGAAGGGCCGGAACACCCTCGCTTTAAGAGGGATGTTGTAACTAGAAATCAAAGCAGCTGCAGTTAGCGTCGCGACAAGCCCGCTATACACGCTCGTAAGCGCCTCACGGCGCTAACGCGGAGATACAGCCCGTCAACGGCCTCTGGCCTCGACGGGCTCACTCCGACCGCGCACGTCACTACCAGGCGTGGCGGTTCGCGGGTATGGCTTTGCAGGGTAAGGGATGGGACAGGCAGAACCTTTCAAACCGCAGCGGCTTACGCCGGTCACGGCGCCCGTCGACTTTCTCTCCCTGTCTGGCTTCAGCTGGCGCCTCCATGCCGCGATGCGGCATCAGTGAGTTCTGCAGGGCAGCGTGCCCTTTTTTTGTTGTCAAAACTCGTTTCGGGAATATGCTTTCAGAAACAGATAAGCGAGGCGATAAAATGGACACGTTGCTTTTACCCGGCCAGAATCCCCGTGCCTGGGCCGAAACCATGATCAACCTGGAGGCCCGGAAACTGGTGAATACGGCCAACACGGTGGCGGCTATGCATCTCCAGGATGGTTTCATCCGGATTCAGTTTGTGGATGAGATCAGGGCATTCATCATGGCCCAGTTTGAGGCCGCACGCCGGGCGAAAACGGATGATGACTGTATGGCCTGTTTGCGGGCCTTACGGGCTGAAAATACCAGCCTGCTGGAGCAGTCCCGATCGCTCAGAACCGGCTATGCAAAACTCTATGCCGAGGTGAAGGTTGTCCGGGATGAGAATAAAATTGTGGGCTACATCATTTCAGCGGTCGACGTCGTGGTGGCCGGTGCGGCCATCTTTGGTGGGATCGTCATGATGTCCTCAATGAGGGGTCCGCTTGGAAAACGGAATCTATGGTCACTCCCGTTTTTGCAACACCGATTTTGACGACAAGTTGGCTTGCTTGAATCTATCCGGCGTCTGAATGGGATTTTATTCCCGCGCCTTGATGAGTTCCGCGCCTGATGAACCTCCAGAAAATATACGGCTTCAATGAGCCTTTCCGTTTTACAGGTTCCTCAACAGGCCGGTGGGCCGTTAGTATCATCAATATCAGTATTCGCAAAACCAGATGAATGATTGTTTAAACTGGTGTATTTCTGCCTTTATGCTTCGTAAGTTTGCTGTCGCGCCGTCAGTGCCCAGGCTATTCTGGCCAGCTTGTTTGCCAGAGCACAGGTGACGACAAAGGGCACTGTTGCAAATAGTCGGTGGTGATAAACTTATCATCCCCTTTCCGGCACAGTAAATCCCTGACCCAATCGGCCAATTTGCCAGACTGGTGTTCCAGTTTTTGTATGAATACCCTGGCACATTGAACCAACAAAGTTCGGATCTTTTTATTACCTGGGGTTTGAGGGCCAACGATGTAAAAAACCACGTTAATAGGTTAACCTATTGTTTTATTTTAATTATTAGGTGCTGCATTTACAGCTACTCCAATGATCATGGGGCTGATGGTCGATGGAACGCAATACCAAGTAGATTGATTGCATAAAGTTCCTTCAATTCCGATCTGCCCTCCCGTTTTCACATCCTACTTCAGTTCAATTTTGTTGCCATTCCTTTACAACAGCTTCCCAATTGGCCGTTCTCTCGACCAATTTCCCATCAGCATCCTTTCTTGTCCAAACATCCCAGAAATCAGGGTCATCAGAATGGGGTTGCTGCTCTTTCGTCAAATTTTTCATTTTAACTAAGACAGGAAGTTCAGATGCCCAGCCCATCAGTATTGCATGTTGAGATGGCAATGAAGGCAATTCACGGAGTAATCCTCGCAAATTGTCGGGTACCATTTTATGAACTTGCTCCTGATCTTTGTCATTGCTAATTCGATGCAGAAGAAAAGTATTACATTGAGATAAAACTGTAGGTGATAATTCTGATGGTCGTTGCGAAGAAATAACCATACCGAGACCAAATTTCCTGCCTTCTCGTGCAATTTTCTCAAATACTTGACAGCAAACAGCTGCGACATCCTGATTTTCACTGTCCTCACGATACCGTTTAATAAATGTATGTGCTTCTTCAGCAACAAGTACCGTAGGTAAAGATTTGTTATATAGTCGTCTATAACGTTGCAATGATTCAAAAATAATTCTTGAAATGACAGCTGTCACAAGATGAGTAATTTCAGTTGGTACTAAAGAAAGATCAATAATTGAAACGCAGCTATCACCATCACCATCTTTCCCAATATATGTTTCTAACCAATTAGCCAAGTCAACTCTATGCTCTGAGTCATTGGTTATGGGTTTCATTCTTGTATCCGCAAGCATTGTGCGTATTCTAGCTACTAGATATTCAACATATTGCTCGCTACCATTTTCTTGTGCTAACGCCTCTAAATAGGAGACTAAATTATTTCCGTCAAAAGGGACGGGGATATCCTCGTTTTTAGGAAGGAGTTCACACTCATCGCCTCCAAGGCTCTGAAATGAAGATAACACTCCATTTATGATGTTATCAACTGCGCTAACTTTAGCATTGTAATCTGGATATCTGCCTTCTCTTTGCCCACAAAAATCTTGAATAGAGATGATTAATTTATCTAGCTCAGGGCATGGTGTAGTTAATCTCGCTTTGTATTCTTCCAGACTCTGACGCCAAATATTAATTTTAGCCAAAAGATTTTTGGCTCCAGGGAAATCATTAAGTGCCGCTGCTCCTTTAGATTTATCCGCTTTTAAAGAAACCAAAATTGTACCTAGGTATTTTTTAACTTCTATATCTATATTCTTTTGTAAATCAAATTCTTCATTTCTCATTGCTCTCAAGGAGCGTTTTAGTAATGGAAGTTGTGCTTTAGGACTTGCTTGCGTGAATGATGCCCACTCCGAACTATTCCAAAACCATGAGGGTACTTGTAATTGGTTTTCACTGCCTTCAGCCTCAACCTTAAATACTCTACCTTTAAATTTCGTCGTTGGCCCCAAAGCACGTGCATACTCGCCGTTGGGGTCTAGGATGATAAATCTGGCATTTGGTTTTATTTGTGATTCCAATGCAGATTCGAGTGACCACTGGATTAATCCAGATACAGAGCAAGACTTACCGCTACCAGTATTTCCGAGCACTGCTATATGACGACCAAATAATCTATCAGGATCTACAGCTACATTTGCATTGTTCGCAAGTGGACTTTGTCCAATGATCACTCGCCTATTATTTCCAGATTCGACTATTGATCTAAGTTGTAAATCTGTCGGTAGTAAAATAGCAGCCCCAATAGAAGGAAACGATTCAGAACCTCGTTGAAATCTGAAATAATCAGTACCATCTTTGGACAAACGTTTAAGCATTCCCACCGGATTCAAACTTATTTTTTTTCGGGGGAATGGTAGATTTACTAAACCAAATTCTTGAACATCTCTTTGTTTTGGATAAGGCGAATGTTCTACAGCAAGCCACTCTATTTGCCCAACTAAGTAACCATTATCACATGATATTAATACATAACTGTTTACTCTTGGAAAGTTTCTAGGCGTTCCTGCATTCAAAGCAACAGTATCAGGTGAGTCAATCTCTAATATTGCTCTAATTTCATTAGGTGAAACAAAATCTACAGTGCCGACCCTGAGTTGCTCACCTTGTTCAATCGGAAATGAGTTCATTCAGCATCCTCGCTATTATTTGAAATTGTTGTACGATATAAACCCCTTGATTTCAATAGTTCTGCCATACGAATTGATGATCTGTCTATCGCTGCTTTAGGAAGATAAAAATCCACTAAATTCTTGATATCTCCAAAGTGGTCACCAAGTAATAAAGATATTTGAGCTTTTCTTCCACTTTCGTTTACAAAGCGCATAATTCTACCGAGTGGATCGCCGTAGGCAATTATTACTATATGCGTTGAGGGTATTGTCAGCATGTCAATAATAACACGGTTTATATGTTCATCTCCAAAACTATAACCATATGTTACCAAAGTACTATTAGGACGACATGTTGCAGATGCTAAGTCTCTGAATAGTTCAACATAAGGGTATTCTGATGTTTCTCGGTCTTTAACCGAGTTTGGATAAATCATTAATTGATGATAGTTCGCTGCTCCAGCAGCCTCCACTTGTAAAAAGGGTTCCACCGAACTCGCACCAAAAGGTAATCCAAATCGCCTTATGGCTCCTTCGGTAGTATACCAGTCCAATGAGCCATGTAATTTAGTAAAGCGCGCCACACCTTCCAAATATCTTGGTTCACCACGAATACCCGGTGGATTATAATGATAGTCGACTTCTAGTCGCGAAGATCTGAAAATAGGCGCTATAGTACCAACAAATCTGTCAATTAGTCGAATACCTGCTATTTCAGCTCCTGCTTCAATTATCCTGTCGTAATTCGTCGTGAAAATATGTAATCGATCCCTTGTCGCTGTTCGACTTGAAAAACTCATCAAAAAACTTACTAAATAATTAAACGTTTGTGTTTTTAAATCGTTTTTTGCATCGCGAATTAACTTTTCCCCATTACTAACTGAATCTGAGAATAATTTCAAACATCTTGTTAGCTCATTATTTAACTCAACTAACTCACTTTTTAAATTTCGATATGGGAGAGCACCAGGAGGCGGTTCTGGAAGTGGGAGATTTTGCGCAGTTAAAATCTCTAATCCTTTAATTAACTCATTAATTGAACGGATTTGGTCTTCAATATTACCTCTTCCTCTTCCTGAGGCTTCAGCTGTTTTAGCTACATAACTATCTATTTCAGCCTTGCAAACTTTGAGATCATTAATCCATCCCATGCCTTGAGGTTTCGTGCCTGTCGCTGACTCTTGGATTGCTGAACTAAGTCCCGCGCCAATAAGTATATTTAGGTGTTCAGACTGAAAAAGAGCAGTTAACCAAGGTTCTATTCTTAAACGCAAAAAATCAGGAGTGATTTTATCTCCTGGTTTTGCCCATGAGCAGTGTCCAACAACTTTAAATGCACCAACTTCGCTGTGTGGATCCAACTGAACCGGAGACTGGTCATCTCCAAGCTTTAAGTATTGACTCACTTTGAATTCATCCTTCGTTAGAGTTAATAGCTGTTTTTCTTTTCAGCCTAAAATAGGTCGCCCTTGATATACCCGTTTTTTCCATTACTTCCTTAACTTGTACGTCCTTATTAATCAATTCATTAGCTAATTCAGCCTTCTTGTGAGGCTTTCTTCCGAATTTGACCCCCTTAATCATAGCGGTCTTCCGCCCATCGTTAGTTCGCTCCAAGATCCTTTCTCGTTCCGCCTCGGCAACAGCTGCTAGTATCTGGATAACCATTTTTCCCATTGTGCCTTCAGTACTAAGACCATTCTCTAGAAATCGGATAGCGATGCCTTTTTTATAGCAAGTATCCACAATACGAATCATATCAGCGGTATTACGTCCTAGACGATCCATTTTAGTACAGAGGATGATGTCATCTTTCTCCGCTCTGGCAAGGAGTCTCTGTAGCCCTGCACGCTCATCAGTTGCTCCTGACATCATGTCAGTAAATACACGATCATCCCTCACTCCCGCTGTTTTGAGTTCAGTAATCTGGCTCGTCAGTTTCTGATGGCTGGTTGATACTCTTGCATATCCTAATAATGCCATTTTGGTCTCATAAATCGATATTGATACTGCGTAGTATCATAAGGTATAAATCGCGATTTTTGATACTAATGTATGATGCCGTTTTGAGCAGTCTCACAATTTATAATATTTGAGACGGTTAAAAAAAGGACAGAACTCCCGTTTACGAAAGGATGCGCAATGAGTGATGACTTTCTTACCAGCGAACAGACAGAAAACTACGGTCGCTATGTGGCAGACCCAAATGAGGTTCAGCTGGCTCGGTATTTTCATCTGGATGAGCGTGACCTTGCTTTTATTAATCAGCGACGGGGAAAACATAACCGGCTGGGGATTGCACTTCAGCTGACTACGGCGCGCTTTCTGGGAACGTTTCTTCCTGATCCCCTTCAAATTCCCTCATTCATCCGTTTTTACATTGCGGCACAGTTGAACATCAGCCGACCAGAGATCCTTTCCCGGTATGCTGAAAGAGAAAATACCCGCTGGGAGCATCAGGGGCTTATCAAGCTCTATTATGATTATCATGATTTTGGTGATTTCCCCTGGACATTCAGACTGAAGCGTTTGCTCTATACTCGCGCCTGGCTCAGCAATGAGCGTCCAGGTCTGCTGTTTGATTTTGCTACCGCATGGTTGCTGCAAAATAAGATCCTGCTACCCGCAGCCTCGACTCTGACAAGGCTGATTGGCGAAGTACGCGAACGGGCAAGTCGACGATTATGGCGAAGGCTGGCTTTGTTGCCTGACAGCTGGCAGAAAACACAACTGGACGGTTTACTTGAAATACCTGAAGGGCAGCGTATATCGGTGCTGGAGGAGATGCGAAAAGGTCCTGTCACTATCAGTGGGCCGTCATTTACAGACGCCCTGGAGCGATATACCCGACTGCGTAGCATGGAGTTTTCCCGGTTGAATTTCTCCGGTCTGCCTGCCATCCAGCTGCGGAATTTGGCCCGTTATGCCGGAATGGCTTCGGTGAAATACATTTCAAGAATGCCTGACGAACGGCGACTGGCCGTGCTTACTGCGTTTGTGAAAGCACAGGAAATTTCGGCGCTTGACGAGGCCGTGGATGTGCTGGATATGCTTATTCTGGATATCACGCGTTCTGCAAAAAATATCGGGCAGAAAAAGCGGCTCAGGACCCTGAAAGATCTTGATCGTGCCGCGCTATTACTGGCACGGGCATGCACGTTATTACTTGATGAGAACACCGATGAAGCAGCTCTGCGGCAGGCTATTTTTCGCCGCATACCAAAGGACAAACTGGCTGAATCCGTCGGCAAGGTAAATGAGCTGGCGCGCCCGCAAGATACTCAGTTTCAGGATGAAATGGTGGAACAATATGGACGGGTGAAGCGTTTCCTGTCCGCGATGTTGCGTGACTTACACTTTCAGGCCGCCCCGGCCGGGGAGCTCACGTTGTCAGCAATCCATTATCTGGCCGAACTGAGTGGCTCAAAAAAGCGAATTCTCGACGATGCACCAGAGCAAATCATTTCCGGCCCATGGAAACGTCTGGTCTACGACAGAGATGGTAGGATTCTACGAGCGGGTTACTCGCTGTGTCTTCTCGAGCGCCTTCAAGATTCTTTGCGCCGTCGTGATCTCTGGCTGGAGAACAGTGATCGGTGGGGGGACCCGCGTCAAAAATTGCTTCAGGGAGCTGAATGGCAGGCACAACGCATCCCGGTATGTCGGGCGCTGGGTCATCCATCAGACGGAACTAAAGCAGCAGAACAACTGGCTACGCGGCTTGATGACACATGGAAATCAGTGGCTTCACGTTTTGCCTGCAACGCAGCGGTCAGCATAAGCAATGAAGGTAAGCATCCCTCACTGACGATTAGCAGTCTGGATAAACTGGATGAGCCACCGGCACTGATACAATTGAATCGTCGGGTAAGAGAATTGATCCCTCCGGTTGATCTGACGGAGCTGTTGCTTGAAATAGATGCCCGAACCGGTTTTACCCGCGAATTCAGCCACGTCAGTGAATCAGGTGCTCGGGCGCAGGATCTCCAGGTCAGTCTGTGCGCAACACTGCTGGCAGAAGCCTGCAATATAGGGCATGAACCCCTGATAAAGCATAATATTCCCGCGCTTACTCGCCATCGTCTGAGCTGGGTTAAACAAAATTATCTCAGGGCAGAAACGCTGGTCACCGCTAATGCACGGCTGGTTGATTTTCAGTCCACGCTGCCGCTCGCGGGGTACTGGGGAGGTGGTGAGGTTGCCTCCGCAGATGGTATGCGTTTTGTCACACCGGTTAAAACGGTTAATTCCGGACCAAATCGTAAATACTTTGGTTCAGGACGCGGTATCACCTGGTACAACTTCGTCTCCGATCAATACTCCGGTTTCCATGGCATTGTAGTTCCCGGGACGCTTCGTGATTCCATCTTTGTACTGGAAGGGCTTCTGGAGCAGCAGACCGGGCTGAATCCGGTAGAAATTATGACGGACACGGCAGGATCCAGCGATATCATTTTTGGCCTGTTCTGGTTACTGGGCTACCAGTTTTCCCCTCGTCTGGCCGATGCAGGCGGGGCGATATTCTGGCGGGCAGATAAAACGGCACATTATGGTGCCCTGAATGAGCTGGCNCGGGGATGTGTTGAACTNTCAAAAATAGAATCCCAATGGGATGAAATGATGCGAATGGCGGGCTCACTGAAGCTTGGGACCATCCATGCATCAGAGCTTATTCGTTCACTGTTGAGAAGTAGCCGACCATCTGGTCTGGCTCAGGCGATTATGGAAGTGGGCCGGGTCAACAAGACGTTGTATCTTCTCAACTATATCGATGATGAGGATTACCGGCGTCGGATNCTCACTCAGCTCAACCGGGGAGAAGGACGCCATGCAGTGGCTCGAGCCATTTGCTACGGACAACGTGGTGAGATTAGAAAACGCTACCGTGAAGGGCAGGAAGATCAACTCGGTGCTCTGGGTCTGGTGACCAATGCGGTTGTGCTGTGGAATACACTTTACATGCAGGAGGCGTTGTCACATCTTCGCAAATCGGGGGAAACACCTGAAGAGGAGCATCTGGCAAGATTATCGCCGCTGATACATGGCCATATAAATATGCTGGGACATTATACGTTTTCGTTACCGGAAGATATTCTGAAGGGCGAGTTAAGACCATTAAATTTGAATACAAACAATGAATTAACCTCTTAGCGTGGTTTTTTACATCATTGGACCTCGAACCCCACTACCGCCTTAGCTGGCGGGGATTCTGCACGTCTGCAATAAACCTCAGTACAAAAAACAGCCTTAACGAATGGAAGGGACTTCCCCTGGATATGCACCTGATTAACTTTCGTGCAATCATGGGATAAATATTGACCCAGAGGGATTCGTTATGACCATCACTACTGTCGGTATCGATCTTGCTAAAAATGTGTTTGCAGTTCACTGCGTTGACCAAAATGGTAAAGCAGTTCTGGTTAAACCCAAGGTGTCACGTGCAGCACTTCCTGAACTCATCGCAGGTTTACCTCCCTGTGTAATCGGAATGGAAGCCTGCTCGGGTGCCCACTATTGGGCAAGATTATTCAGGCAGTATGGCCACGATGTCCGGTTGATGGCCCCAAAATTTGTCTCACCCTATCGCATGGCGGGTAAGACCGGGAAAAATGATGCAGCTGATGCAATAGCTATTTGTGAGGCTGTGCAGCGGCCGCATATGCGCTTTGTACCCGTCAAAGACGAAAGTCAGCAGGCAATGCAGTGCTTGCATCGGACAAGGCAGGGATTTATCCAGGAAAGAACGGCAACGTATAACCGTCTTCGGGGTCTGGTATCCGAATTTGGGATTATCGCCCCACAAAGCACTGATGCTCTACGTCATATTGTTTCTGACCAGAGGGAAACTCTGCCGGTACAGGTCAGGCTTTGCATTGATGATCTATTGGCTCATATAACTAATATTGAAGAAAAAATCGCCGAATATGACAGGGTATTATCTCGTGTGGCCAAAACAGACCATCGCAGCCAGCAGTTAATGGAACTGAAAGGTATTGGCCCCACAACAGCGAGCGCACTGGTCGCCAGTATTGGCAACGCACATGATTTTAAAAACGGGCGCCAACTGGCAGCCTGGCTGGGGTTAACGCCATCGCAATACAGCAGTGGTGGAAAATCAAAGCTTGGCAGAATAACGAAAGCCGGTGATTCATATCTGAGAACGCTGCTGGTACAGGGAGCTCGTTCTGTGATGATAGGGGCAGAGAATAGAACGGACTCGTTTAGCCGTTGGGTCTGCTCGTTGATTGGCAGGCGGGGATACTGGCGTGCTGTCGTTGCAATCGCTGCCAAGAATGCGAGGTTGTGCTGGGCATCATTACATTACGGCGATGACTTCAAACTGTATTCGGCAACATGAAAAATTTAACTGTGTAGTAACTGAACTGCAACTCGTTGATGGTAAAGGGTTAGACCCCCGTGAGAAGTATCTGCATATCCTACTGGATATCACTATCCGATTAGCGAAGGAGGATCTCACGAGCGTCTTTCATCAGGGTCCGAATCAATAGAGATTCAACGTGACCGTTTATAGTAGCGCAGTCTTATCCCTTGCCCTTCATTGATGAACAGACAGAAATTAAAAACCGGCGTTGACTGTTCGGGGAAGCCCTTATAGTACAATAATTTTCGAAATCCAACCCATCCCGCCTACAGGAATGACGGATTTTTCGGCGGTTCCGGCGTAGACCCACCACAACTGCTGTATAGCTTGTGGGTAAGTGATAATGAAGTGCAAACGAGATGGCGCAAATACTCTTTTGGTTTATCTTTTAATTACTTACGTATTAAAAGATAAACCAAAAAATAAAAGACATTACTGTTATCCCCTTTAAAAAGTGGATAACCGAACAGCATCGGCGCGAGCGCCTCAAAAGTAGCTCCCCACGCTAAAGCGCG
>JGI20225J20221_1000170_pt2 | contig 53978 bp, 51 predicted proteins | sample BioMet4_FD_20221 | JGI IMG/M metagenome (IMG submission 20221) | reverse complement strand
CTTCCGGTATTAAGAGTTCTTCGACTGCCTTGAAATTGCGTCCACATTACCGTTTTCGGGACCCAGTGTACACCGTAGTTCTTGCAGGCTAGGTCACAGTAACGGTACTAAACCGTGTAGTCCGACCAACTGGCAAGACGCTCTGTTTTAGCTGGAGTTCACTTGAACGAGTCTTGTAATCCGTTGCGGGACGAAGGCTACATGCGCAGAAAAATATTGCGCCTGTTGCTATCGTCTTTAGGGAGACATTCGCTTTGCATTGCACTACAGGGCATTCTTCTTAGAAAAGACCGCGGTACCTACAGGCGGCCTTAAGGGCGATAAAATGGTTCAATAGCGCTTGGCTCCGACCATACATAAGCGGAAAGCGGATAAGGCCGCCAACCATAAGCGAACGCGCCTAGCCCGGTATGTTCAGTATAAAAAAAGTCTCCTGCGGGCCTAGAAGAACTCCGTAAAGTAAGTCTACCCGGCACGAGCTTCGCTCGGAGTACATCATTGAACGCGGGGGAAACAACATTTGGCCGCCATTAATGGTAGAAGAGATTATGGCCTTCGTCAATCCATGTCGAGGAGAGGGAACTGCTGGGATAACGCGCCACAGGAAAGCTTCTTCGGTCACATGAAGGATGAGCTGAAACCCCAGATGAGACAATGGAAAAGTTTTAGTGATGTTAAAGCCAGCGTTGACGACTGGATATATTATTACAACAACGAACGGGGACAATGGCAGTTGAACCGCCTGGCTCCCAATGAGTTTTACAGTTACATAACAACCGGAATAGATCCTTTATCAAAGAATAGGAATTTAGGTAAGAAGAAAATGTGTCCGTGTCCTTGACAAAGGGTACACTTTACCTAATGGGGCTGTTTCGGTAAATCCTGCCATTTAACTTGCCAGCCAGACTATACGAGTCGGCGAATCGCCGCGATTCCAGAAATTATCTGGCAGCGGGCGACAACTCGCTCATTTACACCCGATTCACGGATTCCCGCGGTATGGAGAGGAAGAATAAACGCCAGCCAGAAAACACGGTCCGCGGAAGCCGTAAATCAAGTGTTCTCGCGAAACGTTTGTCTGGCGGAGAACAGAAATACACTACGCCAGACAATCCTCCCCAGAACCACCCATAAGCAAGACGCTCGCCGTCATATTCACCACTTAAGGCGCTCGCCGCGACTCTACGCGCTGTCATATCCGCCATTCAAGGCACTCGCCGCGACTCTACGCCCCGTCATATCCGCTACTCAAGGCGCCCGCCGCGTCACAAATCCGCGCCGCGGCTTAGCCGCGCGCCTCCCCCCAGACATCAAAAAGCCCCTCGTTTTCCCAAACGAGGGGCCGTGACACACAATTTATTTAAATTAAAACAAGAACTTCTCCTGGTAATAGCCTTCTGAGTTCAGAACCGTTTTCGGGCGGATCCGCAAAAGCTTCTGGTAGCCGTTTCCGGGGTCCAGCCAGATTTTAGACTCTTCGCCGCTTAAGAGCAGGGGCATGCGGTCATGGACGGCGCGCGTAAAGCTGTTCGCGGTCGTTGTCAGAATCACAAAGCGCCTCTCGTCGGAAAAGACATCCCAGCAGCCCGCCATAAAGAGAGCCGCCGAGTCCCGGGGAGAGAAGGCGACCTTGTTCTTGTCCGAGTCCCACTCATAGAAACCGGCGGCGGGAATCAGACAGCGTCTTTTCCCGACACTCTCGGCGAAAGTCTTTTTTTCCAGAACGCTTTCGCTTCTGGCGTTGATCAGAAGCCCGGCCGATTTCGGGGAAACAAAGCCCCAGCGAGCGGCGCGAAAAGCCGGGCCGTCCGCGTCCGCGTCGATTACGGACGCCAGGTCCGCCGGATGAATATCGCCGCGGATCAGGTTTTTCTTCGGATTTCCGGAAAGTGTTCCCGAACCTTTGGCGCGCCCGCCGAGAAGTTCCCAAAGCAGTTTCTCGATTTCTCTTGCCGTATCGTCATTCACGTAATATCTTCCGCACATAGCGACACCTTCTTTCGCCTACCGATACCGGCTGGTAACCTTAAGCCTTGCCATCGCCCTGGCCAGGGAGGACCGCGAGTGATAGTACTCGTGGATGCTCTGCTTCTGACGCAGCTGCTCCTCCGCCCGCTCTTTGGCCTCTCTCGCTCTCGCGATATCGATTTCCTCCGGCCGCTCCGCGCTTTCCACAAGAATCGTGACACGGTTATTGACAATTCGGGCGAAACCGTTTCCCACGACCGCGGATACCCACTCGTCGCTTTCCGAAAGCTTATAGCGCAGCTCGCCGGGAACGAGCGCGATCACGATATTCTCGTGATGCGCCAGGATTTCCTCCTGCCCGTCATGCTCCGGCAGGATGACTGCCTTGCAGCGCTCACCCATGAACTGCCGATTCGCCGATATGATTTTTAAGAAAAACGTATTCGCTTCCATATTAACACCTCTTATGACGCGGCTTTTCCTTCCATCTCCGCGGCCTTGCGCTTCACATCCTCCAGAGTTCCCACGTTGAAGAACGCGTTCTCCGGATACTCGTCCATCTCGCCTTCGATAATCGCCTTAAAGCCCTTGACTGTTTCAGCGAGCGGCACGTACGCGCCCTTCACGCCGGTAAAAGTCTCGGCAACATGGAACGGCTGCGACAGGAATTTCTGTATCTTTCTCGCCCGGTAGACCGTCTGCTTATCCTCGTCCGAAAGCTCTTCCATACCGAGGATAGCGATGATATCCTGTAATTCCTTATATTTCTGAAGCATTTCCTGTGTCTTGCGGGCGACGGCGTAATGCTCCTCGCCGACCACGTCCGCCTCCAGAATACGGGAGGAAGACTCCAACGGGTCGACCGCCGGATAAATGCCCTGCTCCACGATTTTACGAGAAAGCACCGTCGTCGCGTCCAGATGCGCGAAGGTCGTCGCCGGCGCCGGATCCGTTAAATCATCCGCCGGTACATAGACTGCCTGCACGGAAGTGACGGAACCGGTCTTGGTAGAGGCGATTCTCTCCTGCAGCTCGCCCATCTCCGTGGCGAGCGTCGGCTGATATCCTACCGCCGAAGGCATACGGCCAAGAAGCGCTGAAACCTCCGAGCCCGCCTGCGTGAAACGAAAAATATTATCGATAAAAAGCAGCACGTTCTGATTTTCTTTGTCGCGGAAATATTCCGCCATTGTCAGGCCGGTCTCCGCCACGCGCATACGAGCGCCGGGCGGCTCGTTCATCTGCCCGAACACCAGCGCTGTCTTCGATAAAACGCCGGAAGCCTTCATCTCTGTCCAGAGATCGTTGCCCTCACGGGAACGCTCTCCGACACCTGTGAAAATCGAGTAGCCGCCGTGCTCTGTCGCGATATTGCTGATCAGCTCCTGAATCAGGACGGTCTTGCCTACGCCGGCTCCGCCGAAAAGACCGATCTTGCCGCCTTTCGCGTAGGGCGCCAGAAGATCGATGACCTTGATTCCCGTTTCCAGAACCTCAACCGCCGGACTCTGCTCCTCAAATGAGGGCGGTTCCCGGTGAATGACCCACTTATCCGGCGTCTGGGGCTGCTCGCCGCCATCGATCGCCTCACCTAAAACATTAAAAAGCCTGCCAAGCGTTTCTTTTCCGACAGGAACGGTGATGCCGCTCCCCGTCGCCGTTACCTCCATGTCGCGGCAAAGACCCTCGCTGGAGGCCAGCATGATACAGCGGACCGTATGGTTTCCCACATGCTGCGCCACTTCCATGACGTCGGTCTTATCGCCGTTTTGTACCGTCAGCGCGTCTTTAATCGCGGGTAGATCCCCATCCGCGAATTCCACGTCTATGACAGGTCCCATAACCTGTATGATTTTACCTGTTTTCATTAAAAGCCTCCTACTTATGCCTCTGCGCCTTCGCCCCGGCGATTACTTCCGTAATCTCCTGGGTGATTGCCGCCTGTCTGGCCCGGTTGTAAAGAATATCCAGGTCTTTCAGCATGTCATTCGCGCTTTTCGTGGCGGCGTCCATCGCCATCATGCGGGCGTTCTGCTCGCAGGAATAGGACTCTACCAGCGCGCCGTATACGAAGCCGACAATATAGCCCGGAACGATCGCGTCCATGACCGCCTCCGCCGACGGCTTAAGCGCCAGCTCCTCGCGGGGAATATCTGCCGGGATGTTGGTACTGAAATCCGCCTTTTTAAGCGGCAGAAGCTGTACCGACTGCGTCTCCTCCTGTATGGCGTTCACCATACTGGTATAGATAATATGGACCTCGTCCAGCTTCCTCGAGTTGTACATCTCAAGCAGCTCCTCCGCGATATTCCTGGCTCTGTTGAGCGTCGGGTTCTGTACCGCGTAATGGAACTGCCGGTCAATATTAATTCCCTGCTGCTGGAAGTAATGACGTCCCAGCTCGCCGAGAACAAAAAGCTTCGTATGCTTATGCTTACTAAGCTCTTCTTTCGCGAGCTTCGTCACGTTGTGGTTATAAGCGCCCGCCAGGCCCTTATCGCCTGTGATCACAATATAACCGACCCGCAGATCCTCCGGCTTCTTATCCTCGTTCGTCCGGAAATACACATCCTCCGTGTCCGGGATATGCCGCAGGATACGGCTCATCTCCGACTGCAGCCCGTAAAAGTACGGCTCCATATCCAGCAAGGTCTTCCTCGCCTTTTTCAGCTTAGAGGAAGAGATCATGTACATCGCGTTCGTGATTTTCAGCGTGTCGCCGATGCTCTTCATCCTATCTTTGATTTCCTTTGTGCTCGCCATAATCGCGCCTGCCTAATTTCCGGCGGACTCGCGCGTCTTCGCGAACGCTTTCGCCGCCTTCTCGATCTGCTGTGTCAAATCGTCTGTCAGCGTTTTCTGTTCCTCGATTTCCCTTCCGATTTCCGGATACTTCCGGTCGATATACTCCAAAGCGCCCATCTGATAGCTCTTGACTTCTTTGGTATCAATCGAGTCAAAATCGCCGTTATTCGCCATGCAGAGCGTAATGACCTGCTCATGTGTGGAAAGCGGGTGACAAAGCGGCTGCTTCAGGAGCTCCATCAGCGCTTTTCCATGCGCCAGCTGTTTCTTCGTCATCTCATCGAGATCCGACGCGAACTGCGTGAAAATCTCCATCTCCCGGTACTGCGCCAAATCAATACGAATACTTCCGGAAGCCTTTTTCATGGCTTTGGTCTGCGCCGCGCCACCGACACGCGACACGGAAAGCCCCACGTTGACCGCCGGGCGCGTGCCCGCGAAGAACAGGCTGCTCTCCAGGAAAATCTGCCCATCCGTGATGGAAATCACGTTGGTCGGGATATAAGCGGACACGTCGCCCGCCTGTGTCTCTATAATAGGAAGCGCCGTAATCGAGCCGCCGCCAAGCTTGTCGCTTAACCGGCTGGAGCGCTCCAGAAGTCTTGAGTGCAGGTAGAAAACATCACCCGGGTACGCCTCACGGCCGGGCGGTCTCTCCAGCAACAGAGAAATCGCGCGGTAAGCGACCGCGTGCTTGGAAAGATCGTCGTAGATGATCAGGGCGTCTTTTCCTTTTAACATGAAATACTCCGCCATCGCCGTTCCGGCGTAGGGAGCGATATACTGCAGCGAAGCCGGCTCGCTCGCCGTGGAGGAAAGCACGATCGTGTAATCCATCGCGCCTTCTTTATCAAGCGTTGAGACGATTTTGGCCACGCTCGACGCTTTCTGCCCGATCGCCACGTAAATACAGATTACGTCTTTGCCGCGCTGATTGATGATCGTGTCGGTCGCGATCGAAGTCTTGCCTGTCTGGCGGTCGCCGATAATCAGCTCACGCTGTCCGCGCCCGATCGGGAACATGGAATCAATGGAAAGGATTCCTGTCTCAAGCGGCGTGTCGACTGCCTGTCTGTCCACGATACCGGGCGCTTCCTCCTCAACAGGACGATAATCATCTTCCTTGATCTGTCCCTTGCCGTCGATCGGCTCGCCGAGGGCGTTGATAACTCTTCCGATAAAAGCGTCTCCTACCGGAATGCCCGCCTTTTTCTTCGTTCTGGCTACTTTTGTTCCTTCTTTGATCCCGGTGTCCCGGCCGAACAAGATACATCCGATCTCGTTCTGGCGGATATTCTGGACCATTCCTTTTATTCCATTATCGAACACAACGATCTCGCCATACATGGCGTGATCAATTCCGTATACTGTCGCGATGCCGTCTCCGACCCAGATAACGGTGCCTGTTTCATGGCCCTCGTCCTCATTCCAGTCAAACTGCTCTATCTCGCTTTTTATAATGGAAATAATATCGGTCGCGCTGATTGTGCTCACCGAACTCACCTCCCAGTTAATTTCTGTTCCATCTGCCGCAGACGTCCCGCGTAACTTTTGTCATATTCCCGGCCGCCCGCTCGTATTATAAAGCCTCCAAGAAGCGCCGGATCGGTTCTGCCCTCCAGAATAATCTCCTGCCCGGGAAACCTCTCCCGCAAAAAACTCTCCGCGTCCCGTTTCTGCTCCGGCAGCGGCTCCTCGGCGCGGATCAGCTCCGCGCGCAGAACATGATTCTCCGTGTCCCAGTATTTATAATAGGCCCGGAAAATATCCTCCAGCTCATCCGCCCGTCCGAGCCTTGTCATGACTTTAATAAAATTTCTAAGCTTCTCCGGAGCGTCACCCAGCGAAAAAACACGGTCAATCACGCGGTTTTTGGCGTCACCTGATATGACCGGGTTCTCCAGTGTCTTCCGTAAAAGCGGCGTCTTGTCAAAAATCCTCGCCGCCTCTTCCACGTCCTCGCGCCCGATTGCCAGCTCATACAGGACCTTGGCGCTATTTAACGCTTCCGTTTTCACTTTGATCACCTGTCCTTATAATCTTTCCTGCCGCCAGAATCGCGAGTTTCGCGATTTCAGATCTCGCTTCTCGTTCCGCGAGCGCTTTCTCCTGCTCAATTTCCGCTCTCGCTTTCGCCAGGGAGCGTTCGGTTTCCTTCCTTGCGTTCTCGATCGCGCGAGCGCTTTCTTCCTCGGCGTTCCGCTTCGCCTTCGCGAGAATCTGATCCGCCTCCGCGTCCGCCGCGGCCAGCTTCGCCTCATATTCCTCTTTGCTCTTCGCGGCCGCTTCCTCACTCTGTCTTGCCTGATCGAACTGCTTATGAATCATTTCGTCTCTCTGATTGATTACGTTCATGACCGGCTGAAAAAGAAACTTCTTAAAAATAAGATAAAGCACCAGCAGGTTGACGACTGTCCACAGGATATCCCAGGGATTTAAACTTAACATTTGATTTCCTGCCTCCTTCGCGTCCTTCTCACTCTCATACGATTACTATTTCAGGAAGAGGATGATCAACAGCGCGATAACAAAACCGTAAATAGCGGTCGCCTCGGCAAGCGCGCAGCCCAGAAGAAGTGATTTACTGATTTTGCTCTCCGCCTCCGGCTGTCTCGCGATCGCGTCCACGGCCGACGAAGTCGCCTTACCGATTCCAAGACCCGCTCCAATACCTGTTAATACCGCGATACCAGCTCCGATTGCTACTAATAATGTTGATGACATAATTTTTCTCCTTTATTTGTTCTTTTTTATATGGTTTTCCTTGTATACTTTCTTATCGGCCGCTTAATCTGTCGCTTCTTTTATGAACAGCGCCGTCAGAAACACAAATACATACGCCTGAATCAGGCCATCGAAAATATCGAAATAACAACTGCAGATTGCCGGGAATACCGGCGGTATTACCATTTTCAAAAGCTCCATGATGACAAATGACCCAAGCACGTTTCCAAAAAGCCGCATGCAAAGTGAAAGTGGTTTGATGAAAATTTCCAGAATGTTGATTGGCAGCACAACTGCCATCGGCTCGGCGAAGCTCTTCAGCCAGCCTCCCGTTCCTTTCTTACGAATCCCCGCCATTTCAATCAGGATGATACTCATAAGCGAGAGCGCCACCGTGATATTCATGTCCTTGGTCGGAGGTTTGAATCCAAGCAGGCCGATCAGATTGGCGATTCCGATATAGCACGTCACCGACATGAGATACGGAATATAATCCCGGCCATTCTCACCCATCGTGTCCTCGAAAAAGGAATAGAGCTTCATAACTCCTGTCTCCAGGATCAGCTGTCCCCGTTTCGGATGTTCCACGCTCAAGTTACGGACAAACAGGACGCAGCAGAGAAAAACCGCCGCCATGATAATCCATGTCACCACGATTGCCTCGGAGATCGGAATGCCGCCAAACGCGGGAATCGTAAATACCGTCTTGCATTCCAGCTCATCCATCAGGTTCGTGACCAGCTCGTCCACACGCTTCACTTCCTTTCTTTCTTAGTTAAATCCTTTCATAACCTTTCATTTGTAGAATAGTCACTTTTTTTCGCAAAGTCAAGAATATTTAATTTAGTTAATATGCCGGAGGTTTTCTCTTTGATTTGTGCTTTTTATCCATAAATTTACTTCCAACTCTTCGATTTCTATTTATTTTTCGATTGATTTTTTTTGAAAATACAATTTATTTCATTTCGATAAATAATTTTGCTTATTTTTAACATAAGAATTTCCGAGAAAGTTGTAAGCCGCTTTCTTACGCGAGATATCCTCGCTTTTCCCGCGTTTTTGAGACTCTTTTTAAACAATCGAGTAGGAGGGAGTGATTAGCTCCCGTCCTCTCACAGCACCGTGCGTACCGTTCGGTACACGGCGCTTTCAACAGTTGATGTGCAAAGACTGATAGGCAAGGGTTAGGTCATAAAATCCCGAGTTTATCAGTCTTTCTTTGTTCATTGCCCTTTTGACAGTTGTCGTATTAGAGGTTCTCCAGTACATCTTCCTGCTGTTTGCCGCCATGTAGGCGTACTTTTCCGGAATCCCCATTTTCACCAGGTTTCGAAACTTGGTTATTGGCTTCTTCCACTGCTTCCAGATGCACATACGAATCCTGTGATACAGCCACCCGTTGATGTCCTCTATTAGTCTCTTTATGCTTGCTATCCCGTAGTAGTTCAGCCAGCCCCTTGCATATACTTTTATCCTTGCAAGTGCCGTTTTAATGCTCTGTACAGACCTTCGGGAAGAAAGGTCTTTCAGTTTCGTTTTGAACTTCTTCCACGACTTCGGGTGAACCCGGAGATAGATTCCCCCGCCGTTCCTTCCCAATGCGAAGCCGAGATACTTAAAATTTCGGATTGCAAACACACTGACCGTCCGGCTTTTCTCTCGATTCACCTTCAGTTTCAGCTTTTCCTCAAGATATCGGGTACTGCTCTCAAGGAGCCGTTCCGAGGCTCGTTTGCTTTTTGCAAGTAAGACGATGTCGTCCGCATATCTGATACACGGGACACCCCTCTTCGCAAACTCCCAGTCGAACTCGTTGAGGTAGATGTTCGCAAGAAGCGGTGATAGATTTCCGCCCTGCGGCGACCCTTCCTCTGTGGGCATTACCACCCCGTTTTCCATTACGCCGCTTTTCAGATAACGCTTTATCAGCTGTATTACCCGCTCGTCCTTGATATTCCTTCTCAGGAGATTGAGAAGCAGTTCGTGGTTGAGCGTGTCAAAGTACTTTGACAGGTCGAGGACTACTGCAAATACATATCCCTCTTCTGCGTACTTCTTCACTTTGGTGACAGCATCCTTAGCACTTCTCCCCGGCCGGTAGCCGAAGCTGCCTTCCGAGAATAGCGGTTCATAGATTGGCATAAGCTGTTGGGCTATTGCCTGTTGAAGTGTTCTGTCTGTGACGGTCGGTATGCCAAGCTTGCGCACGCCCCCGTCGGGCTTTGGGATCTCAACTCTCCTTACCGGGGATGGAGTATACTTTCCTTTATATATCCGGTCTGTTAGCTCCTGCTGATGTTCCCTCAGATAGGGAAGCGCGTCTTCTACTGTCATTCCGTCGATGCCCGGCGCCCCCTTGTTTGCCTTCACTCTCTTATAGGCTCTGTTGAAGTTGTCCTTGTACAGTATCCTTTCCAAGAGTTCCGGTTGTGCACTGTCTCTTTCCTTCCATATCCGGGTGAAAGAGCGGTGCGCTCTCACATACCCTTTACGTTCCGCGCTATCTCTTTGTGGGCAGCTTTCATTGTTTTCTGCACTCAATGCTCTTCCTCCTTTCCCCGGTCGTACTCAAGACTCCTGTTGATTCGGCCCTTCACCTCCCGGCTACTATGGCCTCTGCTGACTTCTGCGCGTTCAGCACCGCCTCGTTCCCTTGTGCGGTGTTTGCCCCTTTCAGAGCGTACATGCAGACCTCCCCGGGTACCACACATTTCTTTCTCTCCATTTGCCTGCCATATTTACCATCACTGATTCCGTGTAGTTATTGGACTTCAGCTTGAGTAGCAGCCTTATCCTCAATGATAGCCTGTATATGGTTTCTGTTCGTCAGGCCGGAGATTTGCCCACGGGTTAGTATATTCCCCGCATCCGGCTTCCTTCAGATTCCACCTCGCGATGGACACCCTTGCCTTCGGCTGTATCCTTCCCACTACCGGGCGGATTAGGGTCTTGCACCCATTAGAAACGTGCGCCGCCAGGCGCACGACATAAAAAAAGGAGCGCTCGCGAAAACGCTCCTTCATTTCTTATAATTGCGTCGTAACAAAAATATCGTAGATAGCGCGAATCGCCACCTCAAAATCATCGTTGCTGACGCCGATAATGATATTGAGCTCGGATGAGCCCTGGTCAATCATCTTGACATTGACATCGGCGTGCGCGAGGGCGGAGAAAATTCTTCCGGCTGTGCCGCGTACCGACTTCATGCCGCGGCCAACAACCGCGATCAGCGCGAGATCCGGTTCCAGCTCTATGCTGTCCGGCTTCGCCAGACGGTGAATCGCCGCGATGACAGCCTGTTCCTTGCTCTCGAATTCCGCCTGATGGACGAACACGGTCATCGTGTCAATTCCGGAGGGCATATGCTCAAAACTGATTCCGTTCTCCTCAAAAGCGGAGAGAACTTTGCGGCCAAAGCCAACCTCTCCGTTCATCATGTCCTTGTCGATATTAACGGAGACAAATCCCTTCTTACCGGCAATACCGGTAACCGTGTACTTCGACTGGTTGCAGGTACTCTCCACGATCCAGCTGCCCTCGTCATCCGGCGCGTTCGTGTTGCGTATATTAATGGGAATTCCCGAGTGTCTGACCGGGAAGACCGCGTCCTCGTGCAGAACACTTGCCCCCATATAGGAAAGCTCCCGCAGCTCGCGGTATGTAATGACCTTGATTGGTTTCGGATTGTCAATAATTCTCGGATCAGCGATCAAAAAGCCTGAAACGTCTGTCCAATTCTCGTAAACAGCCGCCCTTACCGCTCTCGCGACAAGCGAGCCCGTAATATCCGATCCGCCTCTTGAAAATGTCTTGATCGTTCCATCCGGTTTCGCTCCGTAAAATCCGGGAATGACCGCCCGCTCCGAAGAAGCGAGGCGTTTCGCCGTCTTCTCGTTCGTAAGCTCCGCGTTGAATGTTCCATCCTCCAGAAAGCAGATCACTTCCGCGGCGTCCACGAAATCATATCCCAGGTAATCCGCCATAATAATTCCGTTCAGGTACTCACCCCGGGAAGCCGCGTAATCCGCGCCAACCTTATTCCGGAAATCCTCGCCGATCTTCGCGAACTCTTCCGCGAGGGAAATCTGAAGATTCAAGCCATTGATGATGGATTGGTAACGTTCCTCGATCTTCTTCAGCGTCTTGCTGAAGTCCTCGTCGCGTTCCGCCAGATCATAACAGGCGTAGAGCATATCCGTCACCTTGGTGTCTTTGGAGTTTCTTTTGCCGGGAGCGCTCGGAATAACGTATCTGCGCGCTTTATCCGATGTAATGATCTTACCGACCTTCGCGAACTGTGTCGCGCTCGCCAGAGAGCTTCCCCCGAATTTCACTACTTTTACCATTGTTTTGTAACCTCATTTCATTTATAAATTGAACTTATTCACTGTCTTCCGTTGTCAGCTTCTTAGGATCCAGCCCCGAGAAAGCGATCAATAAAAAAAGCATGGCGCTGCACTGAAGCTGCATAAAAGGCTCGTCAACGATTCCATGTACCAATGTCACCGTGATCGCTCCCAGCGAGACGGCGCACGCCTGGCTCTTCTTCAGGTAACGGATCAGTGTCCAGATCAGCAGGATGACACAGCCCGTAAAGAAAATCGTTCCTACAATACCAAAGTCGCACAATGACTCAAGGAACAGATTATGAGCGTGGAAGTCCGGAATTCCCTTCGTTTCCATGCGCGAGTACGTCAGCATACCCTGCCCGAAAATCGGGTGTGTCTTAAAAATACTGACCGCTGTCTGCCATATATTCACTCTCATATGAATTTCCGCCATAAAGGAACGATATCTCGGAAGCAGCGTGTCTCGGAACACGATCACGCATACCAGAGCGATCGCGCCACCGATCAACCCGATTCTCAGATGCTTCTTGCGTTTCAGGCAGATAAAAATGACCAGAACACCGCAGAACACAGCCGGCCACGCGGAGCGGCACCCGGACTCGACCAGGCCTCCGAACGACGCGGCAAGAGCCACAAAATAGAGCGCTCTCTTCTTATAATGCAGAAGCGCGTAGGTAATGACGATAATCATCAGCTCGCACATGAACGCGTAATAATTTGTCTCCTCAAAGACAGAAATCGGCCGGTAAGCGGTCTCAGAACGGTAGATATCCTGCGCCACCGCCACAATAAAAGATATGATGGAACCATAACAAACCACCATCACGAAATCCATGCGGATCTTTGTGGTCTTGACGATCGTATTGGCGTACAAAGCGAAAAGCGTAAGCAGAATGTAGAGCGCCGCCGCTCCGGTTCCGATCAGATTCTTATGAACAAGCGCCACGATGAGCGCGTACGCCGCGAACAGCCAGAAACATTTCAACTGTGTCGATTCCGAATACAGAATCTTCAGATCCTTACGGTAGAACATCCCGCTTAAGAAGGTAAAACCCATGGGAATAACGCAGAGATAAAACGGCAAAAAAATAGAAGCCGCGCAAATCAATAGAAGCAATCTCTCATCCCGCAGTATATTTATGAATTTTCGCGATTTCGTAGCTGAGTTCTCTATGATCGTACCCTCCTGTCGTTATCCCCTTTGACAACTCTGTTATAGAATATACCGTATTTTATATTATCACAGTTTTTACGGAACCGCCATATTTTTTCCGCCGCCCCGCTAATTTTTTTGGTATACTATAAAAGTACTTTAATAATGAATCTTTATGGGTAAAATTATGGATGAAAATGAGAAATATCTCCGAAAGCGTTTTCTGGAATTATCCGAGCGCGCGTGGCGAAACAACACGTACTTCTTCAGTGATTTTCTAAATGAGGCGGAGCTCGCCTCTTATTATGAAATAGAAACAGAGCTGTCCCCGGCGGGCAGCTCTGTTTATGGCGGATACGATTACGCCGAGCGTCGAATGATCCGCTTCGGTTCCCCGGAAGCGTTCGGTTATGAGGAGGCTTTTCCGATCCGCTGTCTCCAGATCGTTCCCAGACTCGAGAAATTCGCGGACGATCTGACGCACCGTGACTTCCTCGGCGCTGTCATGAGTCTTGGAATCGAGCGCGATGTCATCGGCGATATCCTGGTCAAGGGAAATGGGTGTTATCTGTTCTGCGAGGAGAAGATCGCGGATTACCTCCTCGAAAATCTGCTTCAGATCCGTCATACCCAGATCAGGTGCTCTCTGACAGACGAGACGCCGGACGAGTTTCGTCCTGAGACGATCCGTCTGGAGACCCAGGTCGCTTCCGAGCGGATCGACGCGGTCGTCGCGCGGCTTTGCGGCGTTTCCCGGAATGAAAGTCTCGCGCTGTTCCGCGCGAAAAAAGTGTTCCTGGGCGGAAAACTCTGCGAAAACAGCTCCCGCGTAATAAAACCACAGGAGCTGTTATCTGTTCGCGGTTATGGTAAATTCCGCTATCTTGGTAATAGTCACTTGACCCGGAAAGGCCGATTGAACATCGTGTACGAAAAGTACGTCTGAAGCGCGTGTTGAGAAAAAGCGGTTTTAAATTAGTCTCCCCCCGCGAGGCTATGTAGCCGAAGAACAACTCCCGCCGCGCTCTAAAACCCGCTTCCTGACTCAACAGCGCGACTGCTCAGGAACCAGTTACGCCTTATATAAATTACTCCCCAATATTCGCGCTCCATGCCCGCGGTCAATTCATAAAACCCGGAGATATAATAACATAATTCTTAAAACGACGCGTATTTTGTCCGTGAATTGCTGTTTTTTGGCCGCGAAACGCGATTTATACCGGATACCCGCGCTTTATACAGAGAAAAACAGGATCTGTACCTCAAAATAATCTTTCCCCGAGCTGAGCTTCACACTTCCATCGTATTTGCTGACGCTGCTTCTCACGCTCTCCAGGCCAATGCCATGTTTACGCGTGTCCTGCTTGGAAGTGCGGAGCTTCGCGCCATCGATAATCCGCGCGCTCTCCGCCGCGTTATTGCGCGTCTTGATCATCAGCATATTGTTGACTGTCCGCATAGTCAGACTGACATACCGCTTCTCCTCGCTCTCCTTCTCGGAGGACTCGATCGCGTTATCCAGAAGATTCGATAAAATCGCGCAGAAATCCGTATCCGCGATCCCGCACTGTCCAATCTGGATATCCTCTGTAAAACGGATTCCTCGTCTCTTCGCCTCCGCCGCCATATAATTCACGACAATATCGACAATTTCACTGCCTGTGCTGACCGTCTCCGCCAGCTCTCTGGACGGGCCTGTAATTGTGTCAATATATTCCAGCGCCTTATTCTTCTCGTCCTTCTGAATAAATCCGCGCAGAACCGTCAGATGATTCCGGAAATCATGAATGACATGCCTGTTATCCTCAAAAAGCTTCTGATAATCTTTATAATTCCGCTCCAGAATCTCATTGCGCGCGTTGATCAGAACACTCTCGCTCTCGTAATCGCGGTACTTCACGTACATGATAAAAATAAACGCGATCAGCAGCATCCACAAAAGAAAAATCAGCCAGTTCGACGCGAGATCACTCGTCAGCCGCTCGAACTCAAATCTCTGAAAATAGGTAAGGGCGCAGAACCCGACGACAGCTACGGCCAACCAATACGCCCAATATTGACTCATCCGCTTGTAATCCAGATCCGCGTGCTTCAGAAAAAGATAAAACAGACAAAGTAATATTTTCATGGAACCGATGAACACACTCCGATACAAACTCATCTCGCCCAGCAGGATCTCACTCATTCCGGCGTCTCCCGACACAGTGGCCGCGATGAAGACCACAAACAACTCAAACACAATTACCAGGAGATAATACACGCTCACAAGCGTGAACATCGGCAGAAACCGCGCTTTTCGCAATGTCATCGAGGACGCGCTGATCGAAAGAATCACGAAGAAAAGCATAAAATTCGTAAAGGGGCTTACGTGATAATTCAGGAAAATACAAACTGTAATAAGCGTCGAGTAAAGCGCCGGCAGAATCTTATTCCTGAAATCCTCCTTCCTTTCCTTGAAAAAAAGGCCCGCGATATTGTAACACATAAGAGGCTCAATAAAATAAACAACAAGTTCGACAATACTATATAAAATTCTCATAATCGCTCTCCCCAATATGACGCGATCCGGTCTCTCACAAAACGAATCTGGGCGCGGCTGATCTTCAGCGCGCTCCCATTCTCCAGAAAGATATGCTCCTCCTCCAGCCGGTCAATGCGGGCGATATTGACAATAAACCCGCGTTCCACGTAAATAAATTCCTCAGGAGCCAGTTTCTCGTATAGCGCCGCCAGGCTCAGACGTATCCTGTGATCACCGGTAGAAGTCAGTATAACGGAATATTTGCCTTCCTTGCGAATATAAAAAATGTCATTGTAATAAAGCTTCACGCATCGGTTCGACGTCTCAAGAAGATAGAATTTCCGCCGCGCCCGCTCGTAATCGCGCGTCAGGGATTCCAGCACCTCCGGCAGCTTTCTGTCAATAATGTCCTTCGTGATATAGCGATACGCGTTCACCTCAAACGCGTCCGGCGCGAAAGTGACATGCCCCGTTATAAATATAATATACGCCTCCGCGCTGTATTCCCGGATTTGTCTGGCCGCTTCCAGCCCATCCATACTATCATCCTTCGTCATAATATCCAGAAAATAAATATCATAAACCGTCCCATCCGCCAGCTCATACATGAGAAGCTGATGCCCGCGAAATGTGTCTATCTTCGCCATGATCTTATGTTGTCTGAAGAAATCCGTGACAATCGACTCTGTCCTCGCCAGAAATTCCGGCTCGTCATCCACAATCGCCGCTTTAATATTCATCGCGTCGTTCCCCCGCTTAATTTTTGCCATAATCTTATATATGTTAACATGAATTTGACTTTTTCGCGTGTTTTGTCCGCGAAAAGCTTTAATCTGACCGCGAAAAATCGCGTCTCCTCTTGTAATTCCGCCGCGGGAATGCTACGCTGAAAAAAATCAATAAAGGAGGCCGCCGCTATGCTACAGCATTTTCCTGAATACGATTTCACGCCGGTTTTTCGCTCGGAAACCCCGCCGCGTCTTTATTATATGGGAAAAATCATTCCGGAAATCAGCGCGTATCCCAGAATTCTTCACTCTCACAGCAGCCATGTGGAAATCAGCGTTATTTACCGCGGCGAAAGCGAGTACCTGATCAACGAGCAGCGGCAGACGATAAAGGCCGGCGACATTCTGATCTATAACAGCAATGTCGCGCATGACGAGCTTTCCAGCCAGGAGCTCCAGGTAGGCAGCTATTTTTTCGCGATCGGCAATCTTTCCATCACCGGTCTCCGCCCCAACGCTCTGATTCCCGATGACATCGTCCCGGTCTTTCGCGCCGGCGCCGATTTCGACCGGATCACGGCGCTCTGCGAAAGAATGCTCGCGGACATAGACCGCGAAGATGAATGGTCCACCATTATAACAGGCTTTTCCACTATGGCGCTGCTGGAAATTATATGGCGCGTCATTCACAAGAGCGCGCCTGTCACGGAACCAGACCGCGAGTTTTTTCTCGGGCAGCGGATCAAGAACTATGTGGATCAGCATTACAAGGAGGACGTGTCCCTGCGAAGCGTCAGTGACGCCCTCCATCTGAGCGAGTCCTACGTCTCCCATACATTCAAGGATATGATGGGGTACTCACCGATGCAGTATGTCACCAGAAGACGGATTGGCGAAGCGCAGACGCTTTTGATCGCTACCGATCTTACAATTTCCGAAATCGCTGGCATTGTGGGTTATGACTCTCAAAGCCATTTTAACCAGCGTTTCAGTCAGTACGTCAGCATCTCACCAGGTCAGTTCCGCAAAAACTACAAAGATAAAAAGATCGATTCTTGATCAATCTCACGCGATTTTCTGAAAGAAAAAACAGGAAATCGCGTTTATACTTTATAGCAGGATATTTAATAAAGCACACGAAACGGAGGAAAATAGCATGGGTATCAGAATATGCGGCGCTCCCTGCTGCTGGGGCGTGGATGACATCACAAACCCCAATCTGCCGTCCTGGCGCAGGGTGCTCAAAGAAGCCGGCGAAGCGGGCTACCGCGCGATCGAGCTGGGGCCGAACGGCTGGATCCCGACCGACAGAATCGAGGAAGTATCGGCCGAATTGAACAAGAATCATCTGTCCATCGTCGCGGGCACAATTTTTGATGATGTGTTAAGCGAGGAAAATTACGAAAAGCTTCTCCGCCAGGTCGACGGGATCTGCTCTTTGATCACGAAGCTGCCGCCTCTTCCAAGAGAAAACGGGCAGCGCTATCAAACACCTTACCTGACGGTCATGGACTGGGGTCATGACGAAAGAGATTACGCGGCCGGTCACTCGGATCGCGCGCCAAGGCTTAACGACGAAGGCTGGAATCGCCTGATCCGTCATTTCAAAGGGCTGTGCGAGAAAGCCAACAGTTTCGGGATTCGCCCCGTCCTTCACCCGCATTGCGGCGGCTATATTGAGTTCGCCGACGAAATCGACCGCCTGGCGGATGAAATTCCTAACGACCTCGCGGGCTTTGTGCTGGACACCGGTCATCTCCAATACGCGGGCATGAGTCCTGTCGAATGGCTGAAGAAATACAAGGACCGCCTGGATTACATCCACTTCAAGGATATTGACCCCAAGGTCTACGATGAAGTCATGAATGAAAGAATCCGATTCTTCGAAGGCTGCGCGAAAGGCTCCATGTGCCCGATCGGACAGGGAATGATTGATTACAAGGCAGTCGCGGACACGCTGCGGGAAATCGGCTACAACGGTTATATTACCATTGAGCAGGAATGTGATCCCCGGAACGTCGAAAACAGTTTGAAAAACGTAAAAGCAAGCGTTGATTTTTTGAAAGGAATCGGATACGATATCTGACCCATTCCGGAAAGGACAGAATATGAGAGAAATAAAAGTCGGGCTGATCGGAGCGAACTGGATGGGCTCCTATCACTCAATCGGATTGACAAACGTTCGCCAGGCCTACGCGGATATTATTCCTGTTTTTGAAATGGTCGCGGACGTAAACGAGGAAGCCGCGAAAAAAGCGGCCGCGCGATTCGGCTACAAGAAAACGACAACCGACTGGAGAGACGTAATCAACGATCCCAATATCGATCTCGTGATCATCGCGACCCCCAATTTCACGCACGCGGAAATCGCCATCGCCGCGGCGAACGCGGGTAAAAATATTCTCTGCGAGAAGCCTATGGCAAACGAACTCGCGGATGGCCGGGCAATGGTCGAAGCCGTCGAGAAAGCTAATGTCAAAAGCCTGGTCGATTTCATTTACACCAAATGCCCCGCGAACATCCTCGCGAAAAATCTTTTCGAGTCAGGCAAGCTTGGCGAATTCGTTACCTTCCGAGGTGAGTTCGACTGCTCCTACTGCGCGGATTCAGCGACGCCCGCCACCTGGAGACAACTGGCGAAAACAGCCGGCACCGGCTCTCTTGGCGATCTGACCGCGCATATCATCAGTCTTTCCGATATGATCGTCGGCAAAAAGATCACGGAGGTCCTGGCTTCCTGGGACACTGTATACAAAAAGCGTCCCGACAGCCGCGACGTCAGTAAATTCGTCGATATTGATACCGATGACCAAATCTACGTCATCGTAAAATATGAGGACGGAAGACTCGGCTCCATGTCATCCAGCCGGGTTTCCGTAGCCCGTCCCGACAGTCTCGCCTATGAAATTCAAGGAAGTAAAGGCTCTGTTAAATTTGAGCTTTCCCATATCAATGACCTTTATTATTACTCCAATGACTGCCCTCCGAACGAGCGCGGCTATAAGCTGATCAAAGGCAATACCCTCAATGGGGACTACGGACGCTTCTGCGGAACCGATGAGCTTGGCATTTCCTATGGAGATGTCATGGCCATTCAGGCGCGGGACATTCTGACGTCCATCCTGGACGGTCACAAAATCGGAATCGATATCGCGTACGGTCACTACGTGGACACGATCCTCGCGGCGATCGCGAAATCCGCGAAGGAAGGGAAATGGATAAGCGTCGCTTCCATGGAATAAATTCTTCCGCGAAATAAAACAGGGAGAAAACCGTTGTGGTTTCTCCCTGTTTTCGCGTGAAAATATATCGGAAAGACTCAATATCTATTTGGAGTAATCGTAGAAGCCCTGACCTGTCTTGCGTCCAAGCTTGCCGCCTCTTACCATCTTACGAAGCAGCGGGCAAGCGCGGTATTTCGGATCACCTGTCTCAGCGAGCAGCACGTCCATGATTGCCAGGCAGACATCCAGTCCGACCAGATCGCCTAAAGCGAGAGGCCCCATCGGGTGATTCGCGCCAAGCTTCATAGCGGTATCAATATCTTCTACGGAAGCTACATTGGTCTCTACAAGACCAATCGCCTCGTTGATCATCGGGATCAAAATCTTGTTAACAACAAAGCCGGGAGCCTCGTTGACCTCAACCGCCTGCTTGCCAATCTTCTCCGCCAGCTCTTTGATTGTCTTAACGGTCTCGTCAGAGGTGTTCGCGCCGCGAATGACCTCGATCAGCTTCATAACTGTAGCGGGATTGAAGAAGTGCATACCGATGAATTTGTCCGCGCGTCCGATTGCCGCCGCGATCGCCGTAATGGAAATCGAGGAAGTGTTCGTAGCGAAAATCGTCTCCGGCTTGCAGATGCAGTCCAGTTCCTCAAAGATGCCCTGTTTGATCTTCAGGTTCTCAACAGCCGCCTCGATAATCAGATCCGCGTCAGCCGCTCCGCCAAGCTCTGTCGTGAATGTCATTCTGCCCGTGATCGCCTTCTTGTCGTCCTCTGTCATCTTGCCCTTGGAGATCAGACGATCCAGACCTTTATTCAGCTTCGCCTCGGAAGCGTTGATGATATCATCCGTGATATCGCGAACAAGTACCTCATAACCGTTCTGCGCGAATACCTGCGCGATCGCGAGTCCCATTGTTCCTGATCCGATAACCATTACTTTATTCATTGTGGTAATCCTCCATTATTATTTATTTAGTGGTAATTAGCATTTCTCGTAAATCGTAGCGACACCCATGCCGCCGCCGATGCAAAGAGTAGCGAGACCCTTCTTCACATTGTCGCGCTTCTGCATCTCATGCATAAGCGTTACGATGATTCTCGCGCCGGAAGCTCCTACCGGATGACCAAGAGCTGTAGCTCCGCCGTTCACGTTAACCTTGGACATATCAAATTTCAGCTCGCGCGCTACAGCGATTGACTGCGCCGCGAAAGCTTCGTTCGCCTCGATCAGATCCATGTCGTCAATTGTAAGTCCTGACTTAGCGAGAGCGTTTCTCGTAGCGGGGATCGGGCCTGTTCCCATGATTCTCGGCTCTACGCCGCCCTGGCCCCAGCCGATCAGCTTCGCCATCGGTTTCAGACCATATTTCTCGACCGCTTCTCCGGAAGCCAAAACAACCGCTGCCGCTCCATCGTTGATACCGGAAGCGTTTCCTGCCGTAACGCGGCCATTGTCAATAAACGCCGGTCTCAGCTTCGCGAGGCTCTCCAGCGACGTGCTGTGACGAGGGAACTCATCCTCTTTAAACTCTACCATCTGTTTCTTAACTTTAACCTCAACCGGAACGATCTCGTCGTTAAATCTGCCTTCCTCCTGCGCTTTCTTCGCTTTCATCTGTGAATTGTAAGCGAACTCATCAAGCTCTTCGCGGGTGATTCCCCACTGATCACAAATATTCTCAGCGGTAACGCCCATCAGGCATTTATTGTATACATCATAAAGTCCATCCATCTGCATTGTATCGATCATCGGTTTCTCACCCATGCGAGCTCCCCAGCGAGCGGAAGGAATCGCGAACGGGCCGGCTGACATGTTCTCTGTTCCACCTGCCACGATGATGTCCGCGTCACCGGCTACGATCGAGCGAGCGCCCTCGATGACACTCTTCATACCGGAACCGCAAACCATACCTACTGTATAAGCCGGTACCTCAATGGGGATTCCCGCGTAAATAGCGGACTGACGAGCGACATTCTGTCCAAGACCAGCCGTAATAACGCAGCCAAACATAACCTCATCAACCTGCTCAGGCTTTACACCCGCGCGTTTGAGCGCCTCTTTGATTACAATAGCGCCAAGCTTCGGAGCGGGCGTGTCTTTCAGAGAACCACCAAAGTTGCCGACTGCCGTACGGCAGCAATTCACTACATAAATGTCCTTCATAATCATTCTCCTTATAGATAGAATTGTTCGTTTGGATTTCCGCGGTAATACTATTTCAAAAAAAATTTATTGAGTTTCTCCGCGAAAATCAAGATGCTCTAACATTGTTCATTTATTAACATACTTTATTTTATCTCTATCTCCTTTGAATGTAAAGGCGTTTTTCCTCGTCATTTTAAGTTCGTTTAATTGACACAAATATTCTGTTGTTTTTTGTGCAGAATTTTTACGAGACACTTACAATTTTTATTGCCTTTTGTATTACCGTCCCGCGGCGCGCGGCGCTTATGTTATAATGAAAAAGGCGGTCAAAAGACCGCTCGAAATGGAGATTTTCATGAGCGCGAGATACTATTCTTTTCCGGAATATTGCCGTAAGAATTTCGGCGGAAAGCTTTATAAAACGCCGCTTGACGCCGGGATGACCTGTCCCAACCGCGACGGAACGCTTGGAAACAGAGGCTGTGTTTTCTGCGGGGCGGGCGGAAGCGGCGATTTCGCCATTTCCTATGACGGGCAGCGGCTTACGGAAAAAGACTTGCTTTATAATAAAAAAGGCCGGCCGGGCGATTATATCGCCTATTTCCAATCCTATACCAATACCTACGCGCCCATTCCGCGCCTGCGATATCTGTTTGACCGCGCCTTAAGCGACCCGCTTTTCGCGGGCATTTCCATTGGCACGCGGCCTGACTGCGTAGGCGACGAAGTCCTCCGGCTGCTCGCGGAGCTGAATCGCGCGTATCCGAATAAGTTCATCTGGGTCGAGTTCGGCCTGCAGACGATCCACGAGGATACCGCCCGCTACATCCGACGGGGATACCCTCTGTCGGTTTTTGACCGGAGTGTCCTGGCAATGAGCGAAATCGGCGTCCCGGTGACCGCGCACGTCATCATCGGGCTTCCCGGTGAAGACAAAGCCCGTATTCTCGAGACTGTCCGGCATCTGAGCGCGCTTCCGATCAGCGGCGTCAAACTCCAGCTTCTACATATATTAAGAGGAACCGATCTCGAGACGGATTTCGAGAAAACCCGCTTTCATGTTCTGTCACTCCCTGAGTACGCCGATATAATCGCGGATTGTATCGCCAATCTGCGTCCGGACATCGTGATTCACCGGCTTACGGGCGACGGCAGCCGCGCGGACCTTGTAAGCCCGCTCTGGAGCCTCGACAAGAGAAAAGTCCTGAACACGATCAACCATGAGCTGGCCGTCCGGAATATCACGCAGGGCTCTGCCCTTTAAAATAGTTCGCGATTGTGATCATCCTCTCACTCTGCGCCACATGGAACGGGCACCTTCGGTCACAATGGCCGCACTGAACACAATCGTCCGCTTTTATAGTAAGCTTTCCATAATGCGAGTCCGCCATCCGATCCCCCGCGAGCGCCAGGTCATAATATTTATTAACCAGGCCGACATTGATTCCGGCGGGACATGGCTGACAATGGTTGCAATAAACGCAGCCGCTTCCCGCGTAAGCCGCCGTAAAGGACCCGATTACGGAATAATCCTTCTCCGCCTCCGGCGCTTCAATGACAGGCCAGAGCTCTTCCAGATCTTTTAAATTCCGTACGCCAGGGAGTACCGTCAGAACGCCAGGGCGATCCAGCGCGTATTGAATACACTGGGTCTTGGTAAGCGCTTTCCCGAAAGGCGACTCTTTTTCGTCCAGAAGTTTCCCAGCGAAAAAGACCTTCATGACAGAAATACCGATACCCTCCGCCTCGCAGCGTCTGTAAAGAGCCGCTCTCTCGCTGTTCGTCCCGACGCCCAGCTCATCCCCGCGCTCATAATCATACGCGGGATTAACACTGAGCATGAACATATCAACCGCGCCCGTGTCGAGGATCTTCTCCGCCACGGAAGGCGTGTGCGACGAAAACCCTATGTGACGGACGATTCCCTTCGCCTTTAATTCCTTCAGATAACCAAAGACACCGGAAGAAACCAACTCGTTAAAATCCTGATCCGTGTCCACGCAGTGCAAAAAGCCCATATCCGCGTAATCGGTGCCAAGCTCTGACAAAACGCTCTCATACGTGTCCTTTATCACTTTATAATCGCGTGACCACTCATACGCGCCCTGTTTATTATAAACAGCGCCCAGATGCGTCTGCAGAAAAACACTTTCTCTTCGGCCCGCGATGGCTCTGCCGACCGGCGCGAAAACATGCTTCTCACTGGCGTAAAGATCAAAATAATTTATGCCGCGCGTGATCGCCTCGCGGATCACCTTCTCGATTTCATCGTCCGAGCTATCGTGAATACCGCCCAAGCCAAGCCCGATCGCGCTGAACCGCTCATTCTCCCCGCCGCGCGGTAATTTTCTGTATTCCATTCTCCTACCTCCTGTCAGTCCTTCGGCTGTATCCTCTATTATATAGGCCGCGCCTTTTTAAAACAATCTATATTTTACGAGTAACCGTTGACAACTGATATTTCCTATGATAAACTTTTCAAGTGGCGGTTAGAAAACCGCCGATTGAAGTAGGGGATTGGTCAAATGGTATGACAAGGGTCTCCAAAACCTTTAGCGGGAGTTCGATTCTCTCATCCCCTGTCACATAAAAAGCGCCGTAAATAATGGGATTTTTGATTTTTCCCTAATTTACGGCGTTTCTTATTAGACAATATTGTCTTATCTTGCGTTAATATGTCTCATAAAGTCGTAATATTTCTTAAAAACATCACACGAAATACAGCATGAGCGCGTTCTGTTTATTCCTGTTTTAGATTAAAAATAATCAAATACGCCCGCTCGATATATCCGAGATGGGTTATACTGCCCGCTCTCATAAAATAATTTAACCGAATCGGTAAAAAACTGTTGACGCTTAACGCGGTACATTAACCGTTTTATTATAATAATCTAATCCTTTTTTTAAATTTCCTCATCTTTTTCGAGCCCTATGAAATTTCATTCAGTATTATGACAAGCGATTCTGATACTAAAAGAGCCCGCGCAATTGTCAAGAACTAAATCTCCTTTATTTGTATATGTTTTTATTAAATACTCCAACAAATCAACGGGCTTTTGCGTTGGATGTATCGATACATTTGTCGCGCGTCCGAATAATGCTTCATTCCAATTAGAAAATGTATAACATCGGTCGGAAACAGGAAACCATCTTCGATATATATAATCATCTTTTCTAAATTCATTATACTGTTGCGCGTTACCACTATTTTTTCTGATTCTTCCGGTGTTTTTTATTTTTGCGGTCTTAACAGGGTTATATGTTGGAAGATGTTTCTCTCATCCCATGTAATCTTATATGCCTGAAAGCCTTGTGAACAGGGCCTTCAGGCATTTCGCGTTTTTTCCCCTTTGAGGACCTCCGGAAACTATTAGCATTCATTCTCATATTATGATATATTAACGTTTGAAGGCAAAAACCTTTCGGAAAGTACCTTTATCCCGCGTAAGACGCGTATCGATAAAGAGTCCGCGAGGCGGCAGTTGGTTAACGCGTAAAAATCGCGCCTTATGAAAAGGCGTGGCTAAAGAGATCGTAAACAAGGAGGCCCTACATGAATTCCGAAAAACTATGCCAGATTATTGAAAAAACGCCTCATAAAACTGTGAGTTGGTTTGTTCCCGTTTCCAAAGTTAAAGAAAAAGCGCTATCCAACGCGCTTTCCGGTTTTGCCAAAGAATGCAGACCTGAAAACGCTGTCGCGCTGATGGACACGACCCTTACAGGAAGTGGAAAAAACGGCTACCTTATTTCTACGGATGGTATTTATGGAAAGTCATTCAGTGATATTGTCGCTCAAGAACCTAAGACGAGTTTCCTCGCCTTTTCAGACTACGTCGCGGCAGGACATAATACTGACTTTGAAAAAAAGCCGGGCGAATGGAAAAGGTATTCGCGTGACCTCTTTCTGTTGAAAAAGGATGGTACGGTCCGAATCGTATTCGTTATTTTTTTGAATGATCTGATTAATTTAATGAACGCCATACTTGAAGAAGAAAACAGCGCGGATGAAGATGTACAGATAACGGAAGCAGAGGAAGAAGCTGAATACATAAAAGAGACGGAACCGGATACTACAGCTGAAATCTGTGAAACCGCGGAACCGGATACGGTATCTGAAATTTGTGAGCCAACGGAAAATGAAAATAAAGAGGATATCACTGAATCCGCGAATGATGTTTCCAACGGCAGCAGCGATGAAACGGATACCACACAATCATATAATACGCTGTTGAAAGCGGCAGAAATGGGAAACGCGAAAGCAGCCATGCTTCTCACGGATGTATTCTATTACGGAAAGGGCGTGGACAAAAATAAATCCGAAGCGTTCAGATGGTATGAAATTTCCGCCAAAGGCGGCGATCTTGACGGAATACGAATGCTTAGCCTTCTTTACGCGACAGGCGAAGGGGTAAAAAAAGATGAAGAAAAAAGTACGCGGCTTCTTCGACTTTCCGCTGAGCGCGGAGATCCGGAAAGCATGTATGAATTAGGAATCACGCTGGAAATGGAAGATAAGAATGATCCGGAATCCTTTCAGTGGTTTCAAAAATCAGCAGAACTTGGAAACACATATGCTATGCTGCATATTGGCTATATGTATTTGATTGGGGATGACGAAACCTGTGTAGATCTGGATCCATCAAAAGCGGAAGAATGGTTCCGGAAAGCCGCGGCGGCAGGAGACGATCTGGCATATTGGGAACTGGGTTCGTTGTATAAGACGCATCAAACGACGTCTGAAGGATATCCGGAGCCTGATATGGAAAAAGCTATGGAATTCTTCATAAAAGGCGCCGAACTGGGAAACAGCGATTCAGAAAAATATCTGGCCGCGTTGTATCAGCGGGGCGGTCTTGAGGGAGAACTTCGGGAAAAGCTACGCTCATGGTTCATTGAGAAAATTGAAAATCTGCGTATCGGAGATACTTTTATTACGATCGGCATGACGGCGGATACAGATTCCTACGCTTCCAACAGAAAGGAATGGGAAGTGATCGCGCGGGAAGGAAAGAAAAGTCTGCTGATCAGTAAAGAGGTATGGCGAGATTATTATTATAACGAGCATGAAAAGATTTCTTCGATCCAGCGCGCGAAATTAAAACTGGATGGAGCCAAAATGAAGTACAAAAATGGCAGTAAAGAAAGAAAAATTGCCATAGAAGAATACAATCATTTCATGAATAGCCTAGTTGAAGAAGGTACTGATTGGTATTACTGTTCTCTGCGCGAATGGCTGAATAATACAGTATTTTACGGAAATTATTTTTCTGAAATCGAACGCGGAATGATTGCCTGTACAGAGCTGGAACAGCCGGATAACCCGCGATACGGTACGCTGGGAGGTCCTGTGACAAAGGACCGGCTTTTCCTGCTAAGCATCGATGAAGTAGTTCGATATTTTGAAAATGAGGGGGAAAAGCCGGAGGTAATAATATCCGAATCCGTGGAAGCATGTTCTTGGCTGATCAACAGTGATCTATGCTCCCATATGCCGGAGGAGAGCCAAGGATGGTGGCTGAGATCTCCCGGAAGAAACGAATACTTCGCGGCTTGCGCGAATATTGACGTTAAGGAGAAAAAAATTTCTATTTTTCTGAATGGAAGGGATGCCTGCTTTAGTCTGTATGGTGTTCGTCCGGCGATGTGGATCGATCCGGAGCTCATTTAAGACAAAACAATAAACAGATAACCATCACAAAAAGGATCTAATCTAAAAAAACGCCGTAAACCGCGGGATTCTTAATTTTTCCCAGTTTACGGCGTTTCTGTTTAAGTAAATATCACATGCCCCAGCGTTTATAATTGGCCGCCTCAATACCGAACTCATCCAGTATTTTCCCCGTAATACAGCGCGTCATGTCTTCGACGCTCCGCGGTCGCGAGTAATAGGTCAGAACCGGCGGCAGTATGACGGCTCCCAGCTTTTGAACTTCCAGCATATTGCGAAGATGAATGCCGCTCAAAGGCGTTTCCCGGGCCACAAGCACCAGTTTACGCCTCTGTTTCAGGGTCACGTCCGCGGCCCGGAGAAGCAAATTATCCGAGTAGCCTGACGCGATGCCCGCCAGAGATTTCATGCTGCAGGGCACCACAATCATGCCTTCCACAGGGAAGGAACCGCTGGAAACAGCCGCGCCCAGATCCTTTATGTCATAAGACACGTCCGCCAGCTTTTTTACGTCATCCGCCTTCAGATCGCATTCCTCATAAAAGGTTCGCTCGGCTCCATCCGTAATAATAAGGTGGGTTTCCCAATCGTCCGCGCGCGTTTTCATTTCGTTGAGGACATCGATGGCAAGCGGCGCCCCACTCGCGCCGCTGACGCCGATAATTAATCTTTTTCTCATATTCATACCCTTATTTATACATAGTCAAATCAACTTTTGGATACACAACACGCGTAATGGTTCTGGCGTTCTCGCTTCTCGTCGCGTCTATTCCCATTTTAGTCTGCACGCCGCGCGTGTCCGAACACGGATCCAGCTCGTGTCCCTGCGCGTTAGGAACATAGAAAATATCGTCCTCCGGCTTCACTCTTGTCGACACGGCCCACATCACGTCCGACGCGTTGTAAATATCCACGTCTTCATCCACTACGATTACGTTTTTAATATTCACGTATGTCATCATGGCCGCCAGCGCGACATTTTTTGGCTCGCCGGGATTTTTCTTTTTCAGCTGAATAAGGGCAAGGAATCCATCGCCATACGGCGGAATATGAACATCCGTGACGCCATCCGAAACGTATTTCGCGAATTTCTTCAAAAGCGGCTCTCTCGGAAGCACATTGCCGAGATTGATATGCTCAAAGGAAGCGCCGTTGATCGTCTGATAAATCGGGTGATTCCTATGGCAAATGGCGGTCACTTTAACGACCGGGCTTTTCCACGGCTGTGAGTAATGTCCCGTAAACTCTCCTAAAGGTCCCTCGAGTTCCCGTATATTCGGCTGGATCAGACCTTCGATCACGAATTCCGCTTCCGCCGGCACATAAATGTCATTGGTGATGGATTTGACCCATTTGATCCCTTCGCCTCGAATGCCGCCGGCAAAAGCGGTTTCATCCAAATCGGAACGAATGCCCGCGGCAATATAAACCGCCGGGTCACAGCCGATCACTACCGATATAGGCAGCTCTTTGTTTTCCCCTTCCGCCTCGTCATAAAATTCTTTAAGATGGCGCCATTCATTGATCATAATACAGAATTTATCGCGGCCTTTAACATGCATTCGCTGGAACGAAAGATTTTGTCTTCCTCCATGAATACTCTTGGAATGAACCACTCCCCCGGTGATAATGGGACCTCCATCCAGCGGAGCGTGTGTCGGCACCGGTACTTTTGTCATGTCAATATCCTTGCCGGTTAAAACATTCTCGTGACAAGGGGCCTCGCCAACAATAATCGGATCAATGGGGTGATCCAGAACTTTTACAAGGAAATCCGTAATGTCTTTTTTATCAACGCCCAAAGCCAGGGAAATATTGTCCATGGAAGCCAGCATGCCTCCGGCCACCTGATACTGATTGTCAATAATATTTTTGAAATAACCCGCCTGTCCTTTTTCCGACTCCAGCGTAGAAAGCACCGATCCTATTTCATGAACAAGATCAACGGGCCTCTCGACCGTAAATAATCTTCCGTTTTCGCGCAGAACATCCATAAAAGATCTCAGATCATGTATTTTCTCCATTCTTCACACTCCTTACTATTTACCCGCGTACGCTTTTTTGCCGAGATCGTAAATCAGACATACCTCCGCCATTTTACGGGATAAATTGACAACCGTTTCCATCCCCAGCGTGTCCGCCGCCGCGCCGGCGGCTCCTTGATCCTGAGACCATACTTTACCACCCATATAGCCTCCGCACTCATTGGTCACAATGTTCATGGTACGGGTGCCAAATAAGTTGATAATGTCATTGATCGTGGTTTCCTCACCGCCGTTGCGCGTTCCTCCTACTGAAATCGCCGCCACGAATTTATTCCGCGCCAGTTCAGGGAAGCAATGCATCAGCGGTCTCATCCGCGAACAGAACGCGTGCAGCTGAGGCGTCGCGGACATTACATAAACCGGCGAAACAACGATAATTCCGGAAGCGTCCAGTATCTTGTCCAGCACCTCGCGCGTGTCGTCTTCTTTGATACACCACGTTTTATTCTTCTTGCAATAATCGCAGCCATTACACGGAGCGATATTTTTACCTCTGAGCGAAATCATTTCGACTTCAATTTCCGGGCTGAAAGACGATGCCGCCTTCAATGCCTCTTTTGTGACGTACTCACTCGCTCCATTTCTGGGGCTGGCGCATAATCCAACAATTTTTGTCATCTCTCATTTACTCCTAACGTTAGTTTTCCGGATCATCGCTACGGATTGACTCAGTCATAAATCAATTTTTGTCTGGTAAACAAAAAGCCCTTCGTAAAACCCACGCTTAGCAACTCCGCGTGTGGATGCGCCTCATAAGAAAAGGGAAGACCCATGCCGATTCCAACATTTCCTCCGGCCATAACGCCGGAATAATTCAGCAGATACTCATCCAGAAATCCGGAATGGATTAAATTCCAAATATAACCCGGCGCCTCGACGGAAGCGTATTTCACGCCGCAATCTCTCAATAATTTCATAAGTCCCGCGGTATCGGCGATTTTGTCACCGGAAATCAAAACACGGATCACATCGCTTTCCTCATACAAGTTTTCCGCTTCCGTAACGAATCTTATCTCCCGCTTCATACGCTTTTTAATATATTCCGCGCCTTCTTCCGACGTCATGATCAGAGGCGCCGGCGTCATGGAAAAAACCGGATGCTCAAAAGGTATGTCTTTTCCATCCGCGGAAGCGATAATACTGGGCGGTATAAGACTCTTTTTCCCCAAAGTCTTCCTGGCCTCCAGTAAATCCGCGTCCGATATTTCCGCGTACCACAGTTTACTCATCCGCGCGCGGAGCGTGCCTGTCCCCATGATGACCGCGTCCGCGTAACATCTGCACACGTTCAAGATCCAGAAATCCGTTTTGGCCCCCCGCGGATCAAAGCGATTCTGTTTCGAAATCAACGTGCCTTCCGGATTATCGCTAAACCCCATTTTCCCGTCAAAAGAAAGCACCATACAGCCATATAAATAGGGCCTTCGCTCGCCGGGCTCCGGAAAAGTAAACTCTCCCAACACGGCTTTGATTTTTTCCGGTGTGGTGAACGCGCCGCTCTTGACCAACTTTTCCGCTTTTTCCGGATTCGGGAAAAGCGTCGCGTGCTTCAACTCATCTGTCGTAAACCCCATTTTATTATCGCTCTCCTTTAATAAATGGTTTACCCATAGCCTTTGGCCCAACGGTTCTTCCTACCACGCTGGCCAGAATTATCATTGTCAGGACATATGGAAACATGGAGAAAAACTGAGACGGAATCGCGACGCCGATCGCTTTCATGCGAACCTGAAGAGCGGACGCCACGCCAAAAAGCAATGCCGCCAGCATTACGCCGACAGGACCATATCGGCCGATTGTCACAGCGGACCATGCCATGTATCCTCTGCCGGCGACCATTCCGATCGTAAACACGGAAAGCTGTCCCAGGGAAAGCGCCGCGCCTCCCATGCCTCCCAGAACGCCGGAAATAATAACCGCGATGTATCTTTTTTTAACAACATTAATTCCCAGACTGTCCGCGGCATGCGGCTGCTCGCCACAGGCGCGGAGCGTCATGCCAAACGATGTCTTATTAATTACGTACGCGATTAAAGGTACCATCGCGAACGCGATATAAGTTAAAACCTGCTGATTGAACAAAACGCCGAAGATCGGGATTTCCGACAACGATCCCGCGCTTATGTAATTAAAGCCATTCACCTGTGTGGGAACGCCATTCGGATAACAAGCTGTTAACAAATAACTGGACAATCCAAGGCACAGGGAGTTTAATCCCGCTCCTACAACAACCTGGTTTACCTTTACCGTAATCGCCATTACGCCCAAAATCAAGTTCGCCGCCACACCGGCGACAATACCCATAAGAAGCCCGATCCAGGGGTTCCCGGTCAAATAGGAACCATATACGCCGAAGAAAGCGCCCATTGTCATAACGCCTTCCATAGCGAAATTAATGATGCCGCATTTCGCGCAGAACAGGCACCCCAGGCCGCATAGCATGATAGGACAACCGGTACGAATCGCCGATTCAATCAAACCACCGATAAAGCTGATCGCCATTTTTATTCCTCCCTTCCTACGCTTAAGACTTTTCTTTTCGATGTCGTGATTTTAATGACAAATTTACTGAACACCGACTGTGTCAGCACAAAAATCACAACAAGACCCTGAATGATGTCCACAAGCGCGGTGGGAATCTGCATCGCGTGCTGCATCGTCGTCGCTCCCGCTCTTAAAGCCCCAAAGAATACGGAGGCAATGGTCGCTCCCGCCGGATGCAAGCCGCCTAATAAGGCGATCGCCATGGCGTCAAATCCAAGATTGGATGTAAAGCCCGGCATTAAGCGATGGTGTAATCCCATGATTTCAACCGCGCCCGCGAGTCCGCAGAAAGCTCCGGAAAGAGACATTGAAAGTATCAGATTTTTCTTAACATTAATACCGCTGGTTCTGGCGGCCGACTGATTAAGCCCAACGGCCCTCATCTGATAACCGAGCGGTGATTTCCAAAGGAGAAAATAAACGACAAAGATAGACACAAAAGCGAAAATCACGCCGCTATGTATCCGCGTGCCCTGGATCAGCTTTGAGAAAAACGCGCTTTCCTGTAGCTGAGAGGATTGAATAAATGTATAGGGCGGCTCCTGAATCGGCCCGGAACACATATACGCCACAATGTACGCGGCGATATAGTTCAGCATAATCGTGTTGATAACCTCAGAAATGCCCCACTTGGCTTTCAAGTATCCCGCGATGCCTGCCCATAACGCGCCGCCGAGCACGCCGAGAAGAATACAGACGGGAATCAGTATGGCGCGCGGCAGGAAGGTAAAATACACGCCTCCTATGGTTGCCATTAATCCGCCCATCGCCATTTGTCCTTCCGCCCCGATCGAGGTAAGCCCCGCGCGGTAGCAAATACATAACCCAAGGCTGCATAACAGCAGCGGGCAGGTTTTAATAATCGTCTCTCCGATATTGTATTTTGTGGAAAAAGCTCCCTGAAACATATAAGCGAAAGCCTCCGCGGGACTTTTTCCGGACAGCGTGATAATCAGCGCCGTGATCAACATAACAAAAATGAACGCTATCAAGATTCCCGAAAAGCTGTACCAGAAGCCTGACTTACGCTTCTTGTCTTTAATTTCGATTTTCGTTTTTCCGACTTTAGCGGTCATTACGCTTTCGCCTCCTCTTTATCCTGAACCATGCCACCCATCATAAGACCGATTTTCTCAAAAGTAATTTCCCCAGGTACAAATTCGCCCATAAATCGTCCTTCATTCATGACGAGAACTCGGTCCGCCACAGCCAGAATTTCATCCAGATCCGCCGAGATCAGCAGCACGCCCGCGCCCTCTTCTTTCGCTTTCAGCAGTTTCTGGTGAACAAACTCACTCGCGCCGATATCGAGACCCCTCGTAGGCTGCATGGCGATAATTAATTTCGGGCTGTTGGAAAGCTCGCGCGCCAGAATCACTTTTTGCTGATTGCCTCCGGACAATGACCTCGCGAACGCGTCCGCGTCATTCGGCCTTACGCCGTACTCACTTGTAAGAGCGTCACCATAATCCTTGACCGCTTTTGAGTGATAGAATATTTTTTTTGTCGTAAAAGGCTCTTTCTCGTATCGGTCCAGAATATAATTCTCACATAACGTAAAATCCATTACCAGGCCTTGTGTCATACGATCTTCCGGTATGTAAGAGATTCCTTTTTTCAAACGCTGTCTGGTCGAAACATTCGTCGTGTCCTGTCCGTTAAAATAGATTTTGCCTTCTTCCAGCGGTGTCAGTCCCATCAGAACTTCGCCAAGAGTCTGCTGCCCATTGCCATCGACACCGGCAATTCCTACGATCTCGCCCTTTTTTATATCAAAACTAAGCTTCTTCAACGTAGAAGCCTGATTATGTCCCAAAACATTAATACTTTCCACATTCAAAATGCTATCCTGTGACAATATGGGCGTTTTATCATACTTAAATGTCACTTTCTTTCCGACCATCATCGACGCCATGTCACTTTCTTCCACGTCACTCGTATTGACCGTCCCTACTAATTTCCCGTTGCGAAGCACGGTACATCTGTTCGATATTCTTTTAACTTCCCACAGTTTATGAGAAATAATAATGATTGATTTTCCACGCGCCACAAACTGACGCAGTATTACAAAAAGCTCTTCCACCTCATTCGGTGTCAGAACAGCGGTCGGCTCATCCAGAATCAATATTTCCGCTCCTCGGTAAAGCGCTTTGACCAGTTCAACCCGCTGCTGAGCGCCAACAGAAAGATCACTTACCTTCGAGTCAATATCCAATTGAAAATTATACGTGTCACATAATTTCTTTACTTCCTCGCGCGGTGTTTTTAAATCTAATTTTTTCAGATTATCGGATAAACCCAGAATAATATTCTCCAGCACAGTCATAGTCGGAACAAGCATAAAATGCTGATGCACCATACCGATTCCCGCTTTAATCGCGTCTCTCGGATTGTCAATTTTGAATTTTTTTCCTTTTAAATATATTTCGCCTCCGTCCGGCTGATAAATCCCATAAAGCACGTTCATCAGTGTAGTTTTGCCGGCTCCATTCTCACCTAACAACGCGTGTACTTCCCCGCGGCGCAGGTTTAAATTGATTGAGTCATTGGCTGTCAAACTGCCAAAGACTTTTTTGATGTCTTTCATCTCCAAGATAAAATCTTCCATTTCACCGTGTCCCTTCTATTTCGAACAGCTCCAAAACAATCTCAACCCGCGGCATATATCAGACTTGCGCTTATATTCATTTTTCGGCTCAGAGTTCATGAATAACCCTGAGCCGAATTATGACCAACTGTTCCCTATTCGAAAGAGGTTTTGCGAAGAATTCCCTGCGCTTTTAAGGAACCATCTTTAATTCCACTGATAACGGCGTTAATCTTGGCCATATCATCCGCGGAAATATCCGCGTCGTGGCCATGCCAATCCGATAAATAAATCGCTCCGCTATCCATACCAAAAAGATTCACGGAAGGTTTGAAGTTACCTTCCTGCATGGTTTTCACGATCGCGAGCACCATGCTTTTATTATCCTGCACAACCGAAACCTGAACGGTATCCGGCGCCTGGTTGTACTGATCCGAAATGCATCCGATGGATTTAATACCCGCTGCCTGGCAAGCCTGAATAACACCAAGTGACGCTGTATTCGCGTTGCCTAAAAGGACATCCGCTCCCTGACCGATCATGGCGTCCGCTGTTTCCTTCGCTAAAGCGACATCTGTCATGGAATCTGTGAAAGCGTCCAATGCTGTGTAATTTGGATTAATATAATGCACACCATCCTTAAAAGCGTTATTCGCGTCCTGAATATGAGCCGCGGAAGATCCCGCGATATAGCCAACTGTGCCTGTCTTTGACTCAAGCGCCGCGATCACGCCCGCGAGGAATCCGGTTTCTGTAGTTGTGTAACGATACGCGGAAACATTCGGTTCCTGCGATTTGGAGCCGTTAAAATTCGCGAACATGACCTGCGGGAAGTCAGGGCCAACCGCCAGACACGCGTCTGAGAATTCCGCTCCGACAGCCAATATCAAATCATACCCGCCTGCGGCGTACTCGCGAATTGAGCTTTCGTAGTTCACTTGATCAATAGATTCTGTGTACGCGACCTCAACACCAAGCGAGGACTGCGCTTCCATCAGACCTTCATACGCGCTCTGACACCATCCGGCGTCGTTGATACTGCCTGAAAGGCACATAGCGACTTTGAGTTTTTTCGCGCTCGTGTCAGAAGAACTGGTGTCACTCGACGTCGAGCCCCCTGAAGAACCACAACCCGCGAGGGCGGCAACCATGATAACGACCAGTACCATTGACAATAACTTTTTCATACTACATCCTCCTTTTTCCTTTGACTTTTTTATTATCATCAGCGCTATTTGCTGACAATATCCGATTTTTTCGCCAAATCATGTGACTGTTCCTGTTCTTCTCTTAAAATCTTTTCTTCATCCAGAGCTGCGAAATGATCATCCTTAAGTAAAATTTTCCCTTTTACAATTGTCGTGATGACGCCTCGCGAGTCACATGAATAGACCAAAGTGGATATGGGATCACTCGTCGGGCAGCAGGTAGGTGATTTAAAAGGGTCAAAGATAAACATATCCGCTTGCTTACCTTCTTCCAGGGATCCTATCACGTTTTCCATTCCGATTGCCCGCGCTCCGTTGATCGTGGCCATTTCAAGCACCTGACGCGCGGTAAGCGCCTGAGGATCGCGATTATACACTTTATGAATCAGAGCCGCGCTTTTTAGAACTTCCAGCATATTATTTGAGTTATTGCTTGCCGCTCCGTCTGTCGCGAGACTGACTGTCATTCCCTGCTTCATAAACTTTGTTACCGGTGATACCCCGCTGGCCAGATACATATTGGAAACAGGATTATGAGATATTTTCACGTCATGCTCTTGATACGCTTTGATGTCGTCGTCATCCATGTTCACGCAGTGTACCGCTAAAAACCCCGGCGACAGGATTCCCGCTTTCTCATAATAATCGATCGCCCTCATTCCGTATTTTTCTTCGCAGACCTTTTTATCTGTCTCTGTCTCAAAGGTATGCATCGTAACGGGTATTCGTTCCTGCCGGCTAAAATCCGCCGTGTCCTTCAAACCGTCAAACGTGACCGCCCACGCCGCCGCGGGCGCCAGAAAAATCCGTGTCAATCCGTCCGCGCTCGTTTCATAATGTTCATAAAGATATTTCACTTCATCAAAGACCTGGTTCAAATCTTCATTCAGTTTTTGTGGAAAGGCGCCGCCCCGCGAGTAATTTCTGAATCCGCGGCCGTAGATCAAACGTATCCCAATTTCCGCCGCCGCTTCAATTTCCGCGCTTGAGAGATCTTTCACGGGGTGTACCTGCATATAATCCACAATAGTGGTCGTTCCGCATCGAAGAGCCTCCAGCGCCCCGCCTCGTACCGCGGCGCGCAGATGACACTCGCGAAGATTGCTTCCTGCCGGCCCTATGATTGAAGGCCACCAGTTCTCTAAATTCATATCCGCCCCGTATCCTTTAAGAAGATGTTGGAACAGATGATTATGCGTATTGATCAGTCCCGGGAAAACAAACGCGCCTCCGGCGTCAATCACGTCTGTTTTAAGATTCTTCGCTTTTTCCAATATGTCTTCGCTATTACCCAATAATACAATTATTCCGTTGTCCCAGAGAATTCCCGCGTTTTTCAGAATTTCCCGTTTTGGATTCATTGTCACGATCGTGGAATGAATAATCGCTCCCCTCATGCTGTCTCCTTCCTATCTGCTAAGCATATTCACCGTTATATACTTGTCGTTCAATTGATTCCGACTATACGCCATCGGGATATCTTCCAAAGAATAATATTCCTCATCCATAATGATCATCGGATTCCCCGCCTTCACTCCGATAATCTTCGTGTCATCCGCTGTCGCCAAATATGGGTAAAATTGCATCTGCCCATAGGCAAGTTCCATCCAGAAACATTCGCGGAACACGTCAAATAAACTAATCTGCAGATTTTCTATTTTCGGCTCTTCCCGGAATAACTTCAGCGGAAGCCAATTCTCGCAATGTATGGCGGGATTCCCATTCGCGTATATAACACGTTCGTAATGAATCGCGACTTCATCCTTTTTCATATCCAAAAGCCCGCGTATTTTATCATTCGGTACTTCTCTTCTGAGGTCATACGCTTTATCCGAAACTTCATAACCCTCATTTTTCAGCAATTCTCTAAATCCGGGATAACGATCAAGACGAATGCCTCCTTTTAAAGCGCTCAAATGAAAATAATTACCGGAGCCTTGTTTCTTGGTAATCACGCCATCTTCTCTTAGCAGAAGAAGGGCTTCCCGCACAATCGCGAGACTCACGCCGAAACGCTTCGCGAGCTTACTTTCGGCAGGCAGTTTATTATTTGAGAATTCCTCTGTTGTAATCATTTTAATAATCGCGTCTTTTACAATATCGCTTAAAGCCCTTGATTCCCTTTGTATTCTTTCATTCATATTATTCGCCTCAGTATTTTCAGTAATTGATTAAGTCATTCAATGAGTTGATAAGTTAATATTATATCCTATGGCAAAAAATTACAAGTTATTGTTATCTCTTTTTTCTTTTTTGGTAATTATTGCCATATTTGAGTGGTTTATATATGAATAATGATTAAGCGGACATTATATAGACCTATATAATGTAGATAGAATATATCAAAATCCGAAACAAAAAAGCAAAGTGACTTTCCGAAAGGAATACGCCTCTTTGCTTGGTGATTATTATAGAGCTAAGATTTTGATATGTCAAGCAAGTATTTTTATAAAATTATCACGGCAATCTCTGCTATAATAAAATAAACATCAGAAAGGTCGTAAAATCATGATCAAAACATTTCAATACGAAAGCCGCGAGTACCGGCTTCTCGGGGAACCCGCGGAAACCGATCTCGACGAGCCGGGCTTTGGCGCGGTCTTTACCGCGAAAGCGGAACCCGTGGACCGGCCGGGTGAGCGGTACCGCGTCTATTGGGAATCCAAACAGCTTTACGATGTCTCCATGCAAAAGGTCGAGATGATCCGCCGCTCTATCGACCTCTGCGAGTATGTCGAGGAGGCCGAAATCTACCGCCAGGCGGGCGCTGAGATGTTCTACGGAACCATCGAGGAGATTTGCGACTGGAGCTCTCCTAAGAAACTCCAAAAGATCTGAAATCCGATTTTCTTCAGATTCCTTGTAAAAATTTCATGTGATTTCCTCTTTTGCCGGGCCTATTTCATACCCATATGGTAGGATTTTGCCCGGCAATCTTCTTTTTCTTCCCGAAAATTTCCGTGAATCCCGTCAAAAAATTACAAAAATTCTATTCCTGTCACCAGAAACAATTCCGGCTTTTTACTATAATGGGCTCATCCAATAAAGAACAGAGCAACCCATTAATATTTAAGTAAATGGAGGAATAGAAAATGAATTCAATGGAAAGAGTCGTAACAGCGCTGCGGCACAAAGAGCCGGACCGCGTTCCGGTTTACCCGATCTTAAGCGGCGTCACGAGAAAGCTTGTCGGAGCTTCCTATGAGGAATGGTCGAAGGATTCCGATATCTGCGCGAAGGCGCTTCTCTCGGCCCGCGAGAAATACGAGCAGGATTGTATCGTTTCATTAATTGATTTATCCGTCGAGTGCGACGCGTGGGGTCAGGAGCTGGTCTACCCCGAGAACGAGGCGGCCCATCCCAATTATGATAATTGTCTGATTCAGGATATTGAGGATTACGCGAAAATCAAGAAGGTCGACTATCGTACCTCCAAACGGATGCTCATGCATATCGACACCTGTAAGAAGCTGGTAGAGGGCGCGAAGGGCGAGTTCCCGGTCATCGCGTTCGTGTTCGGGCCCCTCGGCACCCTTTCCATGCTGCGCAATCAGCAGGAAATGTACATGGACTGCTATGACGACCCTGACGCGGTACACGACGCGGCCTCCGAAATCAACGAGACGCTCAAGGATTACTGCGGCGCTCTTATGGACACCGGAATCAATGGCGTTATGTTCGACACGCTATTCGCTTCCGGCTCGATCATGAGCAAGGAGATGTGGGACGAGCTTGAGGGCGACCTCGCCGAGGATCTGGCCAATTCCGTCCGCGCGAGGGGCGGTCTGGTCATGATTCACAACTGCGGCCAGAAAATCTATTTCGACGCCCAGATTAAAAGAATGAAACCTGACGCGATTTCTTTTCTGTACGCGCCGGATGACTGCGCGGATTTCAAGGAATGTAAAGAAAAATATGGCGACAAGATAACGCTGATCGGATGCGTCACGCCGGCCAGCGCCGTCATCGGAACCGACGAGGAATGGGACGCGGAATGTAAAAATAGTATCGATACGATGGCCAAAGGCGGCGGCTTCATGCTGGCGACCGGCTGCGAGTATCCGGCGAACGCTTCCTTTGACCGCGCGGCTCGCATGGTAGAAATCGCGAAAAACTATGGAAAATACAATCACCAGGGTTAATCTGATCACGAAAGTTTTTGATACACGCCCCGTTTTCTCGCTTCCTCAATCAGCTCCGCGAGACGATGATTGCAGTCTCCGATCGGCACTCCGGTATCCAGTACTTTTTCGCTTTTACGGATGGCGTTAAGCGCCGCCGCGTATGTGTCATCGCGAATGAAATGAAACGGTTCCTCGGCGTATACGCGCGCGGCGAGCGAGGACGCGATTTGATAGTCAATGTCATTTTTATAAAGAATACCCGCCTCAAAGGGAACGCCTTCTCTCTGAAGCCCTCGAAAAACGGAAATGCCCGAGCCGCAGCCTGAAATCACGAATGTTTTGGGCTCGCCCTCGGGCTTATTCATTTCCACGCTTCCGAAGGCGGCGTTATAGGAGCCGTTCTCAATTCCGTAAAGCTCGCCGATCAGCGCGTCGTTAAAAATCTCCGCCGGCGCGCCATAGCGGAAAATCTTATCTCCCTTCACGCAGAGAATTTTATCCGAGACCTTCTGCGCCAGATCGATTTCGTGAAGCGACATAATAACGGTAATGCCCTGTTCTCTGGTCATGCCGCGCAAAAGCTCAAGAAGCTCCAGCTTATGCCGGATATCCAGAAAAGCCGTCGGCTCGTCCAGAATCAGGAGCTCCGGCTCCTGACACAACGCCCTCGCCAGCAGAACTCTCTGTTTCTGCCCGTCACTGATCTCCCCGAAATCTTTTTCCGCGAAATCCTCGATACGCGCCTCTTCCATGACTTTTCGAACAATAGCCCGGTCTTCTTCTGTCAGGACACCCAGACGCCCCGTGTAAGGGTAGCGTCCTGTCGCCACGATATCCCAGCAGGTCATAAGCTCCGGCTTGACCCGTTCCGTCAGAAGGACCGCCGTTTTTCGGGAAAATTCCTTATAGCTTATCCGACTTACGCGCTCGTCCTCAAGATAAACCGCGCCGGCAATCGGGGCCAGCTGCCGGATAATACTTTTCAAAATCGTGGATTTTCCCGCGCCGTTCGGCCCGATCAATGTGACCAGCTCGCCTTTTTGAATTCCGATGTCAATGTCATGGATCAGTGTCCTGCCGCGGTAACCGACACTCAGCGCTTCCGTCCGAAAATAATATTTATCTGTCATCCTACTTTCTCCTTGCGATAAAAAAGCATCATCAAGATCACGACCGGCGCGCCGAACATTGCCGTAACGGTGCTTACGTTCAACTCCGTCGGCGCGAAGGCCGTACGGGCAATCAGATCACTGAACATGCAGAAAACCGCGCCGCCCAGGAAAAGAGCCGGCGTGACAACGAGCGGATTCGCCGTGTTCAGAGCTTTTTTCACGAGGAAGGGAACCGCGATTCCCACGAATGAAATCGGTCCCGCGAAAGCCGTGACACAAGCGGATAAAACGCTGGAAAGAAGTATGATCGCGACTTTGAAAAAGCGAATATTCACGCCCACGCTTTTCGCGTAATTCTCTCCCAGCTGAAACGCGCCGAGAGGCTTCGACATCAGGAAGACCGCGGCGAAAGTGATCCCCACGATCCAGGCCGCGATCGAGACCGTTCCCCAGTTCGCCCCGGAAAAGCTTCCCAGCGACCAGCTGTGAAGATTCACGATATCCGAGTCACTGGCAAATGTCACGATGAAATCCGTGATCGCTGAACAGATATAACCGACCATGATTCCGGCCACAAGAAGAATCGGCATACTGTTGATTTTCCTGGAAAGCAGTAATATGAACCCGGTTGAGAGCATCGCTCCGGCGAACGCCGCGGCGATCAACAAATACGAGGATACCTGATTGTACCGGTCCAGGAAATAAATCATCACGACCGCGACGGTCATTTTGGCGCCCGAGGAGATTCCCAGCACGTAAGGGCCGGCGATCGGATTCTGGAAAAATGTCTGCAGCAAAAAACCGGACAGCGAAAGTGCGCCGCCGAGAATCGCCGCGGTCAATATTCGCGGAAGCCTTATTTTCCAGATAATGCCAACCTCCGTCGGGTCTCCTGACCTTGTGAAAAGAATGGTCAGGATCCGACGAAGAGGAATGTTGACACTTCCGGAATTGATATTCAGAACCGTAATCAGACAGAACGCGAGAATCATGAGCAGGAAAACCAGCTCATAACGCGCCCGCCTTTTGAAATTATTCATATCTTTCCCCTTTACCCGGTTACTGTAATTTACGCAGATACTTCACGTCGTCGGTACTACCGCCGGTCAGCATAATATGCATGTCATTGATGACAGTACCGTTCACGTTCGAAGCCTGATAAAGTGATTTATCGGTACACCAGACGTTGCCGCTTTTGACCGCTTTGAAATCCGCGAACATCGCGTTTTTATCGACCAGCTCCTGGATGGAGTTGATCGGATCCTCAATCGACGCGTTATAAACAATGTAATCCGCGTCCTTCGCGGAGGCATAGAACTCTTCCATTCCCATGTTGACCGCGGAAGACGCCGTGTCGTCATCGCTTCCCAGATCCTTGAAAACGTAGCGGCCGCCCGCGATCTCGATCATTCTGGGGATGTAATCCGAGCTTTTCCTCGTGACGACCATTCCGTTCGAGTTCACGTAGAAGAAAGCGACGGTTGATTCCGTGTTTGTAAAATCCGCCAAAGCGTCCTCGTATTTTTTCTGTTCCTCAAAAACCTCTTCCGCTTTATCTTCTTTACCGGTCAGAACACCGTAGACCTTGACCCATTCCGTTCGTCCCATCGGTTCCGGCTCATAGCTCGCTCGGTCGATAAACACCGGTATGCCAAGCTCCTCTATCTTCTCCTGGACATCCGGTGAATGGAGAATCATCGTGGACTCAATCGCGACATCACACCTGTTCTTGACAAGCGACTCGTAATCCGGCGCGCTGTATTTGCCGGCGTAGAGCATCGCGCCGCTTTCCATCGCCGCCTTGGCGCTGTCGATATACCATCCGTCCGCTTCCTCTCCGGAAAGAAGAACATGATCGATCGCGTCAAGCGAGTCGAACTCACACATGGCCGCCGTCGCCGCCAGGTAAATATGGTCCAGCGGCTGTTTCAGGACTATATAGGAAGAATCGAGACTTGAAGGTGTCTCGGCGCCATCCGGCACAATAAAATAATTTCTGCCGTCGTTCACGGCAATCAGAGAATAGCCTCCCTGATATTTATAAACAGAAAAGCACTTCGCGTAATCCAGCTTCAATGTAGACTCGTACGTCAGCCCTTCTATAGCCGGAGCGGCCGCGTCCGTTTCCGCGCTTTTTGTCTCGGACGATTCTTTAGACGCTTTATTGGAGTACACCGTTGTCGAAGACTCGCTCCCGCAAGCGGTCAGACAGGCCGCGCACGCGAGAACGATCGCCAACGCGTAAAGCAGTTTCTTTTTCATCGTATTATTCATGTCCCTCTCCGCGTTTTTTCGTTAAGTACCGTTTATAGAAAACAATAAATATTACGCAAGCGGCCGCGAGGATCGCGAGAATTACAGGCAGCGTATGTCCCTGGGTTTTCGCCGCGGCTGTGTCCTCCGCGCCAATCGCCGCGCTTTTCTGACTTACTCCGCTCTCCGCGTCCATCGCGTTCTTGAGCGCCAGCGCGTTCTCGAAGGAATCCTCCGAGGAAGCGTCACCATCTTCCGAAGACGCCGCGTCGCTTATGCCGCTCGCGGCAAGAGCCGCTTTCTGTACGGACGAGGATGTCGCGTCTGTCCCGTCCACATAAATATAGAGGACATAATCCACCCAATGAGGCGCGCTCATAGCTGTTGTTAACACGGAGATTCCCGTCGCCCCATTCAGATTAACGGGTATGACAAAGGTGGAATTTCCACCCGGATTTGTGTTGCTATATGTGGTTCCTCCCACCGTCAGCGTTGTAAAGGTACCACTCGAAAATACGATCGTGGCGGTCGCGCTTCCTCCGGAAACGACTACCTTCGGACATGAAATCGTCGCTCTTCCGCTGCCGCCCGTATAACCGAACGATGGTGTGTACACGCCGTCGGCCACTGTTCCTGACTGCGTGTTCGCGATGATCGCGTCGATTGCTTCCTGTGAGGTCACTCCTTCGTTGGAGGCGCTTTCCGAACCTGTATCTGAGACGCCGCCTTTCTGATTCGTGTCCGAGTGATCGGTATTGCCGCCCGTACTCGCGCCGGTATAGGCGATTGTAATCGTATGAGAAGCCCAGCTTCCGGATCTCGTTCCTCTTGTCCATACGGTAATCGCCTGATTGAGAGCCGAAATCGGGATATCAAATTCGCTATGATTCCCTTTGCTGTCCGTTGTCGTTCCCGTCGGCTCAAAAATCTGACTATGTGACGCGTCAAACGCGATACCATTATAACCGGTTCCGGAAAGTGTCAATTGAAGTGTCGCTTTATGATCCTTGACCGTCAGGCCGCAAATCGCGTTATAAGGCTGAAACATGCCTTTGTCTGTCGTAACCGTCACGGAATAGGTTCCGTCGGCGAGTGTCGCGGGATCCGTCACCGTCCCGGAATCCGGCTGTGACGGCGTGACAGGGGCAACAGGCGTAGACGGATTTTCGATTTTAGAACCTGAAGCAACGGTTAATTTGACGATCGAAGTCGCGTTAAAATACCAATGTGGCGTTTTCCCGCCATATACCCAGATTGTAAATGGAGTTCCTGTCGCCGGTACCGGGACATCTTTAAATGTAAATCCCGATTTATCCTCCGTGGGTGTTCCGATCACCACTCCTGTCGGATCATCTGACGTCGGCATCGTATCGCCTACAAAGATCCTGCTATAGTTCTTCTTTAAAGTAGTAAACGTACAGGTCATCGTTCCATCCGACGCGATTGTAAGCGTTCCATCCAATGTCGTTCCGGAAGCGATCAGCATCGCGTAACTGCTGCTTATTGTGGCATTATAGTTTCCTGCCGTAATGATTTTCTCACCTTTAGTCACAGTAAGCGTTACGGCGTTTCCATCGTACCAATGCGGCGTTTTCCCGCCATATACCCAGATTGTGAAGGGCGTTCCCGCCGCCGGCACCGGAACATCTTTAAAGGTAAAGCCTGATTGATCCTCAGTTGGTGTTCCGATTACTACTCCCGATTGATCCGCTGACGACGGTGCCGTATCTCCCACAAAAATCCTGCTATAGTTCTTTTTTAAAGTCGTAAACGTACAGGTCATTGTTCCATCCGCGGCGACTGTAAGCGTTCCATCAAGCGTCGTGTTTTTCGCGATCAGCATCGAGTAGCTGCTCGCCACTGTCGCTTTATACTGTCCCGCCTCGAGCGTCGACGCGCCGCCGGTCGTTCCTGATCCTGTATTGCCTGAGTCAGCGCCGCTTCCCGATTCTCCGGAAGAGCCTGTGCCTGACTGATCTGTGGAGGAGCCACTGCCCGCGCTTCCGGAATCTGTTGTCTTATCGCCCGCCGTGACTGTCAATGTCTTGCCGAGCAGCCAGTCAGATAAATCCGCTTTCCCAAGGCTGATATCAAAAGCGGTTCCGTTTGCCGGTACTTTTACATTCGTAAATATATAACCCGTCTTGTCCTCCGTTTGAACACCGGTGATTATTTGGGTGTCACTATCAGAAGCCGGTCCCGCGGCACTGAGATACAATCTGTTATATTTACTCGTTTTAGTCGTAAACGTACAGGTCATCGCGCCGTCCGCGGCAACTGTTAACGTTCCATCCAGCTTCGTTTTCTTCGCGATAAACATCCCGCTGCTACATTCAATTGTCGCTTTATACGTCCCCTTTTCCAAAACAGATTCCGTAGACAGTCCCTCGTTTAAAGACGCGGTATTATCGACGCTAGCCGCGTTTTCATCGTTTGCCGCGTCCGACGAAGTCGTTGAATCCGTCAATGCTGTGTCTTCTTTGACATCCGCGATTTCCTCGGGTTTTGTCTCTGTCGAGGACACCTTCTCCTCCGTTAAGTCGGAATCCGCCTCGACGGGCTCCGTCTCAACAGATTTTGTTTCGGCAGGTTTTGCCGCGCTTTCATCCGCGGGATCCGTTTTATCCTCCCGCGCCGCGTCTTCAGATACTTCCGCGGAAGTTTCCGCCGCGCGCTCGATAACTTTTGTCTCAGTATCCGCGCCCGTCTCCGCGAGCGCCGTCATACCGGCGCCTGAAGACAGAATTACTGACAATGTCAATAATCCTATGGCAATACTTTTGATCCTGTTTTTCATAATAATCTCCTCCAGATCAGAACTGCCCGGCTCACCACTTGTTTTCGGAAGGCATTAAAAAAACAGCCATTCCGGCTGTTATGACTTCCCGAAGCCATGCCTGTCTAAAGGCTTGGTTCCTATCCAATTACGCAAAAAAAGAAAACCGACCCTGCCGGCGGGACCGTTCTTCTCTCCGATTATCAGCCAGTCTTCTGACTCAGACTCATCCTACTCACGCGCCTTCCCAGGGGAGATCCCCAGTGGCTTACTTCGCTTTCGTCCTCTCTACAGCAGCGCCCACTGTCGCGGATTTTGACCGCGTTCCTATCGCGTCTCATATGAAACGCGCCGATAATCAAACTATTCGATTAATGTTAATTTTATCACGCCGCCCCTTTTCCGTCAACAGCCGCCGCCGATTATGCCCGGCGAAAGGTCAGACCACTTTAGCGGGAAATCGGGTTCACAACCCGCTAAACGCGTGCTAGGATGTCTGTATCAAATAAAGCAATGGGAGGCTTGAACGAATGAAAAAGAAACTATTAGCGATTGTTTTAACCGCGGCGCTGGCATTGACGCTCGCGGCATGCGGCAGCGCCAAGTCCGGCGCGGAATCCGGAAACTCTTCCGACAAATCCGATTCCTCCGCTTCCGGCAAAACGTACAAGGTAGCGATGATACTGAATTCTTCCTCTTCCGATGGCGGCTGGGGCGCCAGCTGTTATCAATCCATGCTTGAGGCGGCAAAGGACCGCGGCTGGGAAAGCGCCTACAGCGATAACGTGGCGCAATCCGACTACGCGACCGTGCTCAATGACTATTGCGACCAGGGGTATGACATGATTTTCGCTCCCGGGAACGAGTATTCCGACGCGGTGAAGCAAGTCGCTTCCGATTACCCGGACGTGAAATTCTGTCTATTAAATGGTACAATTGAGTCAGACAATGTTACTTCTGTTCTGCCCGACGCCCGCCAGATCGGTTATATGGCCGGCGCTCTGGCCGGTCTCATGAGCAAGACCGACAGCATCGGTTTTATCGGCGGCATGGAGCTCGACACCACTAAGCAGAAGCTGGAATATTACACCGCGGCGGCTCAGAAGATCAATCCGGAAATCAAGGTTCAATCCGCTTACGCCGGTTCTTTTGACGACGCGGCCAAGGGCAAGGAAATCGCGGGGTCCATGGTTTCCACTTATAACGTGGACATCATGTTCGGTGACGCTTCCGCGGTAGACGCGGGCGCCAGAGAAGCTCTCGGCGGCGAAACCAATCGTTACGACATCGGCCAGCCCGGTGATCTTGGCTCCGCGGACAACAAGGTTATAATCTGCAGCGTCGTGACCGACAACGCGGCTCTTGTCGAAGAGTGCATGAAGGATGTCGAGTCCGGAAGCTACGGCAATAAAACCATTCAGGGAAATCTTTCGAACGGATGCCTCAGCATAGGAACCTTCAGCAGTCTTGTTCCACAGGACGTACAGGATAAATACAAGGAATATGTGGAGGAAATCAAAGCGGGCACTTTCATTCAGTAGTAAAAATATTCGTTGGGGGAAAATCATCCATGTTTACAAGAGAAGAACACATTAAATATCTGCGCGAGGCCAACAAAGTGGCCATACAATCAAGAGCGGCGGGCAACACGCCGTTTGGCGCGATTCTGGTCGATGAGAATGGGGAGATTCTCATGAGACAGGGAAACGCCGAAGGCGATAACCATGACGCGACCGCGCACGCCGAAATGACGCTCGCTTCGCGCGCGAGCCGGAATTACGCGAAAGACAAGCTGTGGAAATGTACCTTATACACGACCTTTGAGCCCTGTCCTATGTGTACAGGCGGTATTTACTGGAGCAATATCGGCACCGTCGTTTATGGTTTAACAGAGAAACGCCTTCTGGAATTGACAGGCAGTGACGAAAAAAACCCGACGTTCTCGATGGGCGCCAGAAAAGTCATTCAATCCGGGCAGAAGGACATCAAGATCATCGGGCCTTTTGAAGAGCTCGCCGAAGAGCTGGTTGAAGTACATAAGGGCTATTGGAACAAAAAATAAATTTTCAGGCGTCTGACCGGGCGTACGCGTTTTTCATAAGGCAGCTTGCCTCATAAAGCGTCTTATTCAGGACATCCGCGGTTTCTTCCCGCGCCATATCCGCGATTTCCTGATTCGCTTGCTCGAGGAGCTTCGCTCGCGCGCCCGGTTCCGCCGTCTTACATTCCTTATCGTATTTACCGATCAGAGCGTGACCACGGGACTGAACCGCTTCCTGATAACGCTCAATATGTATCAAACTTTTCCCATAACAAGCGTCCGTAAGCGCGCCAATCAGACGATTTGACCAATAAAAATTGTCGGTTGACGCGTTTTCGCCTGTACCGGAAAGATATTCCGGAGTTGTCTCCACGTTCGCGTAAAAAGGCACAAGCGCGTTAAAGACGTTCGAACCAAAAGCGAGCCACTCGATCACGCTTTGCTCCGCCGGCATATAAGGCCGGATCTGAATCAATCCCAAAAAATCATTGCGGTTAACACCTATGGATCTGTACATACCGCGCCGGGAGGGATCTCCATACGAGCCGTAGGGATCATATGGCGTTCCCTGATAATGAGAGGACAAAAGATATTTTACGTCCTCAATGGTGATTTTCCGCTCCGGAACACCGCTCCAGGGAATGTCATCGGAATCCGGACGGAAATCCGCGCCAAGACCATCCCAGATAAATGTGTCAGGGTTGAAATACCGTTCCATGAACCAGGCGCGCGGCGTGTTATAGACATGATCCGCGTCCGTATGGCTTCCAAAAGCGTCTCGGGGATTGAACATTCCTTCCTTATCAGCTCGCCAAGNTGGTTAATCCATGATAAAGCTTTCCAGATCCGGCGCGGCCACATATGCTCCCGCGGCGGNNCCCAGAGCGATCCGGTAAAGATCAAAAGGGAAATCTATACCCAGACTGGTTTCGGCCATGACGGACATANGAATCATCCGGAACCTTCTTCGCTGATCCAATGATGGCCTCCAATTACTCTCAAAGCCACCAGATTTCCCTCCGCGGTCCTGAAACGCGATTCCGTTCATCTCATAAGTCCCATATTCCTCAAGAAGGGGACTGCNAAGTTCTTCTGACTCCGTCTCTGGCGCTGTGAATATTAAGGAATTACCAGCGTCACAATATCTTTCCTCACCCGATACCCACCCACTCGCTCCGGCTTGTCTCCCCGGGCAGGGCTTATACTCGACCAAGCGCGATCCGCCGGCCGATCACGCGCNCNCTTTGATGTAATCGTCTCTGTCGCCGTCATTCGCGATATTTTTCCGAGTTCACGCCGCAGGCCGCCCAGATTCCTTCTCCGGGCAGCGCCCGTTCGGAACCGCCGTGTAAGCGTAAAGGATTCGGCCCGGTGGGGAAGATCCAATTGTCACTGCGCGGAAATTTCAGACTTATACNNCGTTGGGNTGCGCTCCTCCGGATGAACTACTATAAATCTCTTCGGCGTAAACTGCCCGGAAGGGGAATCATCGTTCCGGGCGATCATCGTCGAGCCATCGTATGTCGCGTCTTTTCCTGCCAAAATCGTTGTGCAAGCCATATTGTCCTCCTTAATACCTCAAATCTCATTCAGTTCCCGGATCATATTTAAGTTAATGATATCGGTATCCACATAAATATTGCCAAGCCAGACCGGCTGGTTATTCGTGTCAAAATTCATCATCTCCAGCCGTACAAGCGGTTTATTCGCCCCGTCCGGCACATGGAATAAAAGTCGAAGCGCCGGGCTTTCGTCACTGTCCGCCGCGACGACTCGGATCATATCCCAGGTAATTAAAATACCCGAGCTGTCATGGATGAACTCATAAATGGAGCCATTCTTGATCTGGTACTGATTCCAGTCAATCCCCGTAAAAAAGCGGGCGTTGAACCGATCCAGGCAATACATGCACGGCTTCTCGTCCGCGTAATAAATCGATTCCAGCGTCTGAATCCGATCGGAAGGCCGCAGATTCATCTTCTCCGCGTACTCTCCCGCTTCCTGAAACGTCACCGACTCTACGGTGACCTTCGACTTAAATCCGTTTCTCTCGATGATATCAAACATATTCACGCCGGGATAAAGCGTCGCCTTCATATTCAGCGCCGGAAGATTCACATAAGTACCGCTTCCATGCTTCCGGATTACTTTCCCTTCTATTTCAAGCTTCGTAAGCGCGGCGCGCGCCGTCGTCCTGCTTACGCCGAACTTATCCGCCAGTTGTTTCTCGGAAAGCATACGCGTACTGAAACTCAGGTTCATGCGGCCAATCAGTTCCAGTATCTGTTCTTTTGTCTTATCAATCAAGCTGTCCGCTTTCTGTTTCTCGCTCATAAAGTTTACCTTTCATTATGACTGTTCGGCTATTCGCGATATTACTATCATATCATATTCCACGCGAAAAAAAGAGAGCCGATTTGATGATCGACTCTCCAGAAATCATTCTGTTACAAGAAGCCCTCCGATTCCGAAAGACTCCGGTCCCCCGTGACAGGTAATGATACATCCCGTCAAGGAACTCAGCACATTATCAAAGTGTAACGCGTGACATACCTGTTTAAGCGCGTTCACCGTCTCCTCGGAAATACCGGGCGTGCACGCGAAATAGATCTCATCCGGGTTATAATGCCCCGCTTTAAGGAAATCCTCGATGACCTTCTTGTAGACCTTCTCCATATTGCCGCGATAACGCTTCGTCGCGACCAGCAGGCCATTCTTGATCTCTATAAGCGGCTTAATACCAAACATCTGCGCGACCAGGAACTCGGCGTTCGTGCAGCGGCCGCCCGCTTTGAGAAAGCTCATGTCCTTGATCACGAAATTAAACCGCGTGTTCTTCCCGGTCTTCTTAATCCAGCTGACCAGTTCTTCCGGCTCCACGTCCGGATTCTTCTGTATATAGCGGGCCGTACGTATGACCACCGCGCCAAGTGACGCGCTGACCTGCTCGGAATCCACATGATAAATGTTCTCAAAACCATTGTCCGCGAGCAGAGCGTTCTGATAAGAGCAGGTTGTCTTCGCCGAATACGCGATATGAACAATGACCGAGTCCGGCTGTTCCTCGCGAATTTCCCGATACAATCGAGCGAAGTCGTCCGGATTCGGCGCCGATGTCCTCGGAATGATCTTCTCCGCCGCGCATCTCTTCAGCATGTCGGCGGAACTGATCACGCCATCCGCGTAGGTGTCGTCATCCATCTGAACATACATGGGCAGAACCCGGATACCGTATTTCCCGGCTATCTCAGGCGAAAGATCAGAACCACTCTCTGTTACCAGAACATATTGTCTCATTATATTTACCTCATTGTGTTACAATCCGTGTTTCATGGTATTTGAATCTATCTAATACAGTATAGGCACTCGAGGCAAAAAAGTCAAGCCGCCATTACTCTATATCCATCGCGTCTCTTACAGAACTTACGCCTATAATCTCAATTCCCTTGATCTTGGAAAGATTCCGCAGACATACCTTCGGAACAATACATCTCGTAAAACCAAGCTTCTTCGCCTCGGCGACGCGCTGCTCCGGCAGGCTGACACCTCTGACCTCGCCGCTCAGTCCCACCTCGCCAAAAACCATTGTCCGGCTGCTGATCGGCCTGTCGCGAAAACTGGATATGAGCGCCATTACGATACCTAAGTCCATCGCCGGCTCATTCATCCGGATTCCTCCGGCCAGATTCACGTAAGCGTCACAATCCGACAGCTTCAGTCCGACGCGCTTCTCAAGAACCGCCATCAGCAGATTAACTCTGTTATAATCCGCGCCGTTCGCGGTTCTCCGCGGGAAACCGAAGCTGGTCCGACAAACAAGCGCCTGTATCTCAACCAGAATCGGTCTCTGACCTTCAAGTGAGCATGCCACAACAGCCCCGGAAGCGTTCTCCGGCCTTCCCTGCAGCATGAACTCGGACGGGTTCGGCACTTCGACAAGTCCCGCGTCCCGCATTTCAAAAACACCGATCTCGTTCGTGGAACCGAAACGGTTCTTAACGCCGCGCAGAATCCGGTAGGAAACATTGCGCTCGCCCTCGAAATACAGCACTGTGTCCACCATATGCTCCAGCACTCTCGGGCCGGCGACCGTGCCTTCCTTCGTCACATGACCGATAATAAAAATCGTGATATTCAGAACCTTCGCGATCCGCATAAGGATACCGGTCGTCTCCCGCACCTGGGAAACGCTGCCGGGAGCCGAGCTGACCGATTCGTTGTACATCGTCTGAATCGAGTCGATCACGACGATTTCCGGCTTCATTCGCTCAATAGTATCCTGAATCGTCTCCAGACTTGTTTCACATAGCAAAGACAAATCATCCGTGAACTCACCGATTCGCAGCGCTCTCAGTTTGATCTGCCGCAGGGATTCCTCTCCGGACACATAAAGAATCTTGTGCCCTTCCTGGCACATTTTCTGGCATACCTGAAGAAGGAGCGTGGACTTACCGATTCCGGGATCCCCGCCGACAAGAATAAGGGAGCCGGGGACAACCCCGCCTCCCAAAACGCGATCCATTTCCTCAATACCGATCCTGACGCGCTCGTCATGACTCGCGCTGATTTGTGAAAAAGTCATCGGAGACGCCGCGGGAGTGGTTCTCTTCGCGCGTCCGCCGGTCTTCGGCGAAACGACCTCTTCCACAAATGTATTCCATTCCTTACAAGAAGGGCACTGACCCGCCCACTTGCCGGACTCATATCCGCAATTCTGACAGTAATAAACTGTCTTAGCTTTTGCCATAGAGCTTACCCGCGAACCTGAATACGCGCGCTTACGCCGTCTTCAAGCTCAACATTGACGCTCAGCTTGCCTCCGAGATTCGTCGTCATCTTGCCGATCGACTCACTATTCACGAATACTTCGTATTCCTTGTCTTCTTCCAACTCAACGGTGATCTGAGCGTCCTCGCTGCCCTCAACCGTAAAGTCCAGCCCGGCGTCATCCGCTCGGAAAGACGTTACGGAAGTGCCCGGAACAGACTCATACACGAACATCCCGTTACGCTCCAGCTTCGTTATTTCCTGATATGTTTTAACTTTATAAATATCGCCTTTAAATTCGTAATCGTCAAGCTTCGTCTTGCTCGCGAGCGTATAATCCCCAAAACTGATGGAACCGTCCGATTCCGAGCGAATCAGCTCTTTAACTGCTGCCATGATGTTGACCTCCTATGAATATATACTGCTAACTGAGTCAATTATACAATACCGCGTTCTGTTTTTCCAGTGTGACTTGAATCTGTCTTGTCACCCGGACGCGCGTTGTCCATATGGTAAAAACGCAGCTTACCCTGGCGCGTTCCAAGCTCGACTCTGTCTCCTTCGCGAATCTCGCCCGAGAGCACCGCGTCCGAAACCGGATCCTCCAGCTCGTTCTGGATCGCTCTGCGAAGAGGTCTCGCGCCGAATTTTTGGTCTGTTCCCTTCTCGACGATATACTTGCGAACCGATTCCCGTATTATTAATTTAATGTTCATCTGCTCCTCCAGCCGTTTCGTCAGCTGGCGCAGCATTAACCCGGCAATTTTCTCAAGGTCGTTCGTCGTAAGCGCGTGAAACACGATGATTTCGTCGATTCTGTTCAGAAACTCCGGACGAAAAATCCGTTTGACCTCATCCATGACTCTGGCCTTCATGGCTTTATAATCCTGCTCGGCCGAGTCAGCCGCCGCGAAACCAAGCGGTCTGTTGTCCACGATTGTCTTGGCTCCCGCGTTGGATGTCATAATGATCACCGTATTCTTGAAATCCACCTTGCGTCCCTTGGAGTCCGTGATATGGCCATCGTCCAGAACCTGCAGCAGAATATTAAAAACATCCGGATGCGCTTTCTCNANTTCNTCAAAAAGNANTACGGANTANGGNTTCCGNCGNACNNNCTCNNTGAGCTGNCCGCCCTCNTCNTNNCCNACATANCCNGGAGGCGNNCCNANCAGTNTCGCCANACTGAATGCTTCTCCATNTATTCNGNCATNTCNANNCNGATNA
>JGI20225J20221_1001328_pt1 | contig 54210 bp, 68 predicted proteins | sample BioMet4_FD_20221 | JGI IMG/M metagenome (IMG submission 20221) | reverse complement strand
AAGAGAATCTTCCCGCAGTCGAGTCTTTGATTCTGGAGATAGAGGGTGCGCAGAGATGCTATTCTTTGTTACGAACGAATATGTTTTCGCAGCCACTGCGTTGAAAAAAGTGGCAGCTAGTGCGCAGAAGTAGTCGCAGTTATTAAATGTAAGATAAAACATGCACTCATGCTGCTTACATGGACCGAATTGGTTGAACGGACAGCCACCAGTGAACATTTCCGCGCCTCCTGTGCGGTTGAGGGTTGAGCAACATCGATAGCCAAGTCCCTATCAGGGGGCGCGGAAACTTTGAAGCGGGTTGAACAGGTCATGCACGACACGGTCACGGCAAAAGCGATAGCGGAAGCACTGGGCGTCACAGAGCGATCGATCCGTCGCAGATCGGATCGTGAGCATTGGGACTTTACAGAGAAAGCCGTACGAGGCGGAAAACAACGTCTCTATCCCGTCGCCTCCCTGCCGGCCCCTATCCAGATAGCCTTGCGCAACACCCGCCCCGCCCTGGGCATCATCCAGGGCGGCAAGACAGCGTCAGCCGCCGTTACTGCGTCAGCTTCGACCCCGCCTGCTCCCCTTGCGACAGCGTCGCCGGACGTCGCCCTGCCTCCGGCGGCGCTGTCCAAGGCGGCCCTCAAAGCCGACCTAGTCAAGGCATACCTGGAAGCCAAGGACTGGGGCCGCAAGCACGGCAAGCGGCTGGCGCAATGCCGCGAGGCATTCGTGCTCGGCTACAACGGCGGCCAGATGTGCCCGGCCATCCATGAACAGCTCGGCGACACCTCCTGGAAAACCTTGGAACGCTGGGCGGTCGAACTGCGGCGCGCCGATTTCGACTGCGCGGCCATCGCGCCGCGCTACGGCCTGCATCGTCAGGGGGCCTGCAAGGTGACGGAGGAGGAAGAAAGCCGTTTATTGGCCCTTCTCCTGTCCCAAAGCCAGTTCAAGATCGGCACGGCCATAAATCTCGTAAAGATCGACCTGGACCGGTTGGGTATCGCCTCGCCGTCCTCTCCTTCGACCTTGCGCAACTTTGCCGAGGCCTTCAAACGCAAACGCGCCGACGTCTGGACGCTGGCGCGGGAGGGCGAAAAGGCCCTTACCGACAAGATCGCGCCGCACCTGCGTCGGAACTGGGATTTGGTCTCCGTCGGCGACGTGCTCATTGCCGACGGCCACCGGCTCAATTTCCGGATCAAGCACCCCGTCCACGGCCGCCCCTGCCGGGCATCGCTCATCGCCTTCGAGGATGGCCGAAGCCGCGATATCTGCGGCTACGCCGTCATGCTCGAAGAGGATCTGGCCGCCATCCACCTGGCCCTGTACCGCTCCATTTTGCGCCTGGGCAAGCTGCCCCGGGCCGTGCTGCTCGACAACGGCAAGGCTTTCAAGGCCAAGGTGTTCACGGACCAAAACCTGGACCTGACCGCCTCGGGCATCGCTGGTCTGTACGGCCGGCTCGGCATCGAATGCCACTTCGCCAACCCGTACAATTCCCGGGCCAAGCCCATCGAATCCTTTTGGAAGACGGCCGGCCTCTCCTACGAAAAGGCCGTTTCCAGCTACTGCGGCGGCTCCATCGACACCAAGCCCGCCCGCATGAAGCGCAACGAAAAGTTCATGCAGGCGATCGAGCCCGAGGCGCTCCTCACCATGGAGGAGGCGACCGGACTCTTTGAATCCTGGTTGAACACCTATTACCGCGTGAAGTCTCATTCCGGGCTGCACGGCCAGACGCCCGGCGAGGTGTTCGCGGCCGGTCGCGGAGCCGGCCTGGATCATGCGCGCATCCGCTACCTCATGATGCACGAGGAGGTAGCGCATCTGCACAATAACGGCATCAAGCTCTTTGCCGGAGAATACTGGGACGAGGCCCTCTACGGCCTGCGCGACAAGGTGTTTGTGCGCTTCGACTGGCACGACCTGCGCCAGATCTTCGTCTACCGGATGGATGGCACGCCACTGTGTATGGCCACGCGCCAGGGTAAGATGCATCCGATGTTCGGTCTGATCGGCGGTAAGGACGCGGTCGGCTACGGCGATTTTAAGGCGGCGCTCGCCGAGCACGCCCGCTTGAAGCGGGGAACCAAGAAGATCGTCCGCAAGCTGTCCAAGGCNGGGCTTATNGCCGAGGCNCGNGACATCCTGCCCGTGGCCGAACTGGCCGCGACGGGCAGCCCCAAACTCCCCGAGACGCTCGAACGGGTCGAGGCCGAGAACACGCCGCCCGAACCGCCCATTCCCGATTTTTCCGAGCCCACGCCGGCTCCGACCGGCCCTGGGCCGCTCATCGATCCGACCAATCTGGATTTCCTTTCGACCGAGGAACTCAGCGCGGAGCTGCACTATCAGCAGTCTCGCGCAAAACAGGGAGAACGGCAGTGAAAAAACAGTTCGCGGAGACGGAAAACGTCCAACGCTACGTGGTGGCGGTCAACCGCATGGTGGCCAGCCCTCCGGGGATCGACAAGATGATGCTTGTCTACGGCCCGGTGGGACTGGGCAAGACCGAGACGAATATCTGGTGGAAGAACCACTTCTCGCCGCAATCCGCTTTCATCCGCATCAAAAAAGCCATGGGGGTGCGCTGGCTGCTGGAAGAGGTCGTGTGCGAGCTGGGGCTGGTGCCCGAACGCCGGACGTCCGATCTGTTCCACCAAGCCGTGGGCGAGCTGATCGGCACGGACCGGGCGCTCATCTTTGATGAGATCGACTACGTGGCCGACAAACGGACGCTGGTGGAGACCATCCGCGATCTGGGTGACATGGCCGGCACGCCCATCATCCTTGTGGGCATGCCCTGGGCTCCCGAGAAACTCAAGCGGTTCGAGGCGCTCTGGCGGCGCATCTCCCAGGTGGTCGAATACAAGGGCCTGACCGCCGCCGACGTGCGGCTGGTGCTGGACCAGATCTGCGAGGTGCCGGTGGCCGACGACGCCGTGGCCGCCATCGCCGCCTCGGCCAAGACCACCACCACGGCCAGCCTGTATCGCTGGGCGCAGGCCTGCGAGTCCGTGGCCCGCGCCCGCAAGGTCGACGTCGTCATGGCCGAACACCTTNCNTGCACAAGGCGGCCTGACCATGGCCGCCGTCACCACAATCCTGGCCACGGTGCGGGCCGTCATCGCCACCCGGACCATCGTCGGCGGCCGGTTTGTCGCCGGCTGTGTCGTGGCCTTGGGTGAGGTGGTGGACGCCTCGGGCTGCCCGAGACGGCCGGTGTTGCGGGTGCTGGATCGGCTGGCGCGCGAGGGCTGGCTTACGCAAATCGAGGATGTGCGCCAACCCAATGGCTGCGGCGAGTACGGCCCGAAGCGACGCNANCCGCTGTATGCGGTGCCCCGCGACATCCGGCTGCACCGGGCGGCACAGGTGCGATCCCGGGTGACTTGCCGGGACAAGCTGTGGGGCACCCTGCGCACCGTGCGGCGGACCACTATGTCGAACTTGCAACGGCTGACCGGCTGCGGGGAGAAGGTTTGCCGCGAGTACCTGGGCATCCTGCGGGATGCCGGGTATGTGCGCCCGGCCGGCAAGGACGGTCGGGAAAAGGTGTGGGTGCTGGTCCGCGATGATGGCCCGCGCCGGCCGGAAACGCCCGAACCCGGGAGGGCTGCCTCATGACCTGGCTTGCCATCCTGCGGGATCAGGTCGCGGCCAAGGGACTGCCGACCGTGGCCCGGGAGCTGGGCGTGGCCAAATCGACCGTCTGCATGGTGGCCGGCGGCAAGTACCCGGCTTCCACCCAGCGGATCGAGGGGCGCGTGCTGGCCGTCTACGGCGGGGCGACCGTCGCCTGNCCGGTGCTCGGCCCCATCGACGCGGCCGCCTGCGCCGCCAACCAGGAGCGCGCCCGGCGCATCGGCATGAAGGCCGGCAATCCCGAGACGCTCAAGCTGTTCAAAACCTGTTCAAACTGCCCCGTGCGCGGGGCCAACCAATAAGGAGGTAACCACCATGCTGTCCATGAAGATCCAACACGTGGCCGTGACCCTGGGGATGCTGGCCGGCAAGCTGGACCCGGAAGGCCGCAGCCTGCTCGCCGTGTGTCGGGACGTGCTGGCCGATGCGGCGGATCAGGCCGTGGACTACGAAAACATGCCCCGGGTCATCAATCTGGGGCCGGCCACGGAATGCAAGGAGACACGGTCATGAACGAAGCCATCCAGGACGGCTACATGCAGGATGCCCAGGGCCGGCTGGTGCCGGAGGGGTCGGTCAAGGACGTGGACAAGGCCCGCGACTCCTTGGTGCGCGAAATCGCCGGCAAGGCCATGGCCCTGCGCGAGGCCATGAAGGGTTTCCGTGACGACGTCATGGGCGACGTGGCTGCCTTCGTGCAGCTCTCGGCCGAGCAGTACGGGGCCAAGGTCGGCGGGAACAAAGGGAATTTGACCCTTACCAGCTATGACGGCCGGTTCAAGGTGCAGCGGTCCATCGCCGAGACGCTGGTGTTCGATGAGAGGTTGCAGGCGGCCAAGGAACTCATTGACGAGTGCATCACCGAGTGGACCGAGGGCAGCCGCGACGAACTCAAGGCCCTGATTAACGACGCCTTCCAGGTCGACAAGGAGGGCCGCATCAACACCGGCCGCGTCCTGTCCCTGCGGCGACTCAAGATCAACGATGACCGCTGGCAGCGCGCCATGCAGGCCGTCTCGGACAGCCTGCAAGTGGCCGGCAGCAAGGCGTACTTGCGCATCTACGTCCGCCGCGACGGCGACGGGAAGTACGAGCCGGTGAGCCTCGATCTGGCGGCGCTGTAACAACCAACATGAAGGATATGATATGAACCAATCGGAATTGATCGACCGTATTGCAGTCCTGATGGCCAAGGATGTCCGCAAAACAAACATCGGCAAGGCTGGCATCGACATCGTGCTTGATGTGTTGGGTATCGTGGTCGGTGCGGCTCTTTTCGATGGCATTGCAGTGTCACTGCCTCACCTGGGCAAGCTGGATGTCAAGAGCCGGAAGTCTCGCAAGGGGCGCAATCCCCGGACCGGCGCACCCATCGACATTCCGGCGGGCCGTACCGTGGTTTTTCGGCCGAGTGTGACCCTTAAGCATACCGTGAACTGTTGATCCCCATGCGAAACCGCCCCGCGCGGGCGGTCGTCTCGGCGTGGCGGCCGGGGCCTGATGAGCAGCCGGGAGAGAACAGCATGTATCTGGAATGTGTCGATACCTTGCCGCAGGGCACAAACATTTACGAGGTGGAAACCGGCTACAAGGACTGCAAGCAGCCAGGACGGTATCAGGCGTATTGTTTCGCGGGCAAGCTGGTCTGCCCCGGCTGCCAGCGCTCCTGTCGACTGCCCGGCTTGACCAAGGCAGATCCCTTTATCGTGCGCAAACGTACGGGTGTGCTCTGGAGGGATGCGGAATGAAAGCCCAAAAAACCACCAAAACGGCCATTGCCGAAAGGCACAGGACCCTCCGGGCGGTGGATACCGTGATACGGTCGCGGATACGAGCCCAGATCCGGGCGGCATGGAAGGCCAAGGCCTTGACGCTTTCTAGGGACAAGCGACAGGAGATCCTGGATATGCTCCGGACCTGCCTGACGGCAGATGCAATAGCGCTGCGTGCTGGAGTCGACTGCGATACGGTATATGGCGTGTTGTATCTCAACCGATACAGCGTCCAATTGCTGCGGGAGGAGTCGCTCTGATGCCCGCCACCGCCAAAAAATCCGCCGTCGGCCCCACGCCCGGCCAGATCAAGAAGCTCCACGCCCTTTCGCGCGCCTTGGCCTTTGATGACGCCACCTATCGGGCGGTGTTGGAGCGCTTCGGCGTGGCCTCCTCGAAAGAGCTGTCCGACCGGCAGATGGCCCGGTGCCTCGAATTTTTGGAGGCCCAGGCCGTGGAGGCCGGCGTCTGGCAGGCCCGGGGCGGCGCACCGGCTCCGAAACGTCGACCCGGCGCGGCAACGGACGCCCAGCTCCGGCTCGTTGTCGTCCTGTGGCGGCAGGTCAGCCGGCAGACCACGGTCGCGGATCGCCGGACGGCCCTGGATGCCTTCGTGCGGCGCATCACCGGCAAGGCGCGTCTGGCCTGGTGCGGTCACGGCGACATCCAGGCCCTGGTCAATGCCCTGGAAGCCATGGGAGCAAAGCGGGGATGATCACGAAACTTTCGCCCGCCCAACTTGGCAGAGACGATTTCTTGGGCACCGTCACCCCCGAGGATCTGGAGGGTGATATCGGGCTGGTGGCCGAGCAGTGCGGCATCGACGTGGCCGTGAATCTGGTCATGAAGGTCGGCGGCACGCAGTTGTCGGTGCCAAAGTATGCGCTCAAGCGGGCGGCCAGACGCTACATCCGCGCCCACTATGACGGCACCAACGCCAAGAAGCTGGCCATGGCCACGGGCATGACCGAACGCTTCGTCTACGACGCCGTGGCCACGGGCACCCTCAAAAAAGACCAGAACCTGCTGCCCGGGTGCGAAGAGCTGTATTGACCTCCTGATCCTGGCACGCTCCATGCCTTATCCGGCTGCGGGATGGTTTTCCTCCTGGGAGGAGCTTCGGACTTCCTCAGTTTCACGAATATTCGGCAGTGTGCCAGGAGTCTGTCATGTACGGCAAAGCTGTTGCACTGGGACTGTTGTTGCTCACGCTCCCCGGAATCACGGACGCGAGAAAAACGGAACCGTCCATGGAGGCCGTGGTGGAGCGCGTGGTGGACGGCGACACCATCAAGGTAGTTTTGGTCGGCGACATGCCGGAACTCTTCCGGGAAGAGTCCATCCGTCTGCGCCACTGCGACACCCCGGAAAAGAATGATTCGCGTCCGGACGTGGCCGCATTGGCCCACCGGGCCACGGACTACACGGCCAGCCGCATCGCACCCGGCCAGCACATTACGCTCCATGAGGTCGGCTTCGACAAGTACGGCGGCCGGCTCCTGGCCGACGTCGAGGTGGATGGCGTGAACCTGTGCCGGAGCCTCATCGATGCCGGCCTGGCCCATCCCTACGAGGGCGGGAAAAAGGACTGGTAGCAGGGAGCGGCGGGCGGTACCGTCTCTTTCCAAACCCCATGGAGGCACGTATGCGCGGAAAGCTGGTGCGACGGATCGCGGCGACCTGCCTGCTGGCGCTGGCCATCTGCGGTGCAGCGGCCCTGGCCCAGGGTCTGGTCTTCCATGGCAATGCCAAAAGCCATGTCTTTCATCGCCCAGGCTGTCGTTTCTATGACTGCGGAGCCTGCACCGTGACTTTTCCGAACCGTGAAGCAGCCGTCCAAGCCGGCTATCGCCCCTGCAAGGTATGCAATCCGTAAAGGAGAGGGATATGAAAAGGACGCTGGTTATTCTGCTGGTTTTGGTGGCTGGTTTAATGGCCACTGTTGCCCAGGCCCGGGAGGTCAATTCGTTTACGGTCAGCGATGGGCAGGCTTCGTACAACTTTATTTTGGCCGAAACTGGCATGAAGCTGTTTTATTACAGCTACCAGGACCCGGGAGCCGCCAGCATGAAAAGCAGGGTCTTTTCATATAAACCACTTGGCCCAGCTCCCCTAGACAATCCGGTTATGCGTGCCGAAATAGCCGGCAAGGTGCGNTGGCTGTTTATCAACGAGATGGCTCGTCTGGATACTATGCATCCCGTGGAGTTTCCTAATAAAATTATATGCTATTCTGCAATATTGAATTCCGATGGAACGTCAAGTTCGGGCGTAGGGTTGCGATTTACGGTCAAGGACGGGACGATCCAACGGGTTGAAGCGGCTATGAGTAATAAGTGCTCGTTGGATAAGCAAGTCATTGAAGAATATGAGGCGAAGAAACCGGGCCATAACTCCAAGAAACGCAAGTAGCTTGACTTCCCGCCCTGGAAATCCTAACCGGATAGTCCCTAACCCAATGAGGCGTCCTGCCGCCTCTGCCATCCCTTCCCAGGGGGCGGCGAAAGAGCGGGCTTTTTGTTTTGACCGCCTAAACACCCTTTAGGGTGACGACGTATTGGCGGCATGACGTCCGGGTGTCCGCGAGGCCCCGGCAGCTCATTGGGCTGGGGAGCGTCATGCCGCCTTTTTTTGTTTTTAATCCCAACCCAATGGAGGCGCATCATGTCCACATCCATTCAACCCGCCGTGTCGTTCGAATTCATTTCCGGTGACCGCCCGGCCGTTCGCTCTGTCGAATTGTCCCANCGAGGAAGCGAGGAAACAGGCTGAAGCCGAGGCGGCCAGAAAACAAGCCGAAACCGAAAAAGCACGGCAGGCCAAGCCCGATGTCATTGCCTATCGGGATCGTTTGATGGCCATCAGCAAGGAAACGGATGCAGGAACACATCCTCTTGATGTTCAGATAAATGCCGTTTCGCGTGGGCGTGGAAGTATGACGAGCGTCTACCTTGCCGCATCCGATGCAAAGAAGACCGTCGAAAAAGGCATGGAGGCGGTTCATGGGTTGGAGCTTCCTGCTGGTCTCCAGGAAGAAGTGGCTAAAGGGTTGAAAACTGCGGCCAGCGGCATTTGGTTGGCACTGATGGAGCGCCGGGATGCCTATGAAGCCCTTATGTCGTACATTGATGATGCAAAACCCAGCGACATGCTCAAGTTCAAAGAAAAAGTGGAAGAGTCCGACAAGCATGCCCTGCTTGCGGCATTGGCTTTGTCGGATACCTTTACGAAAGCTGGTATCCCTTGGGAATCCAGCCAACCTAAGTCTAATGGCAAGGCCAAGCCCAAGAGAAACAAGTAGCTTGACAATCCCGGACCGAAATTCTACCCGGGACTTGTCAGCATCCAAGGGCGCGCCCACGGCCCCGACTGTGGGTTTTTTGTTTTTTTGAGCGAGTACTCGCCATCGGTCTGCCGGTGGCGGTTATCCGGGCTCCCAGATGCCCCGTATCGTGAGGTGCGGGGGCGGCCCTTGGACCGCTGACACATCTGGGGGCCTTTTTGTTCGTCAGGCGGAAAGGCCCGAAACGTCAAAATCCAAGGAGGCCTTTTATGTCTACGTCCATTCAACCCACCGTGTCGTTCGAATTCATTTCCGGTGACCGCCCGGCCGTTCGCTCTGTCGAATTGTCCCAACACTTCGGACTCAAGCACAGCCATGTGCTGCGTGACATCAAGCTATTAATGAGCAAGGTGCCGGAAGCATTTAACGGGACCAATTTTGGATCGGTTACCTACCGTGACGAGAAGGGCGAGGAGCGACCGTGCTATTTGCTCACCCGCGACGCCTTCACGCTGCTGGTGATGGGCTGGAATAGCCAGCGGGCCATGGAATGGAAGCTCCGCTATATCGAGGCGTTCAATTGCCTGGAACGGGCGGCCGTGGAGAACCTGCGGGCGGACGCCCTGGCCCAGGGGGCCAAGATGGCCCTGGCCGTGCCGGCGGAACGGCTGGATCGCATGGCCAAGGCCGTGCAGTACCAGTCCATGGGGCTGACGTTGCCCGAGATCGCCAAGCTGGTGGATATGGGGCGAAGCGGCGTGTGCCATCTGCTGCGCCAGGCCCGGAGCCTCGGTCTTGTCGCGGCGACGCCTCCGGCCCGGCGGCGTCGGAGCCCGACGAAGGGAGCCTAGCCATGATGCTGTGCGCCCTGGCTACGCCCGATGACCACCCCGAGGACATTCTGGCCCGGGTGGCCTCCCTGGTGGAACTGGTAGAGGAATACGCGTCCACACTGCACTGCGCGCCGCCCGGCCAGGAGCCGAGCCGGGAAAGCCTGGCCGGGCTGACGCTGGTGTGCCAGCTCGTGCGCGAGGCCGTGGGCCAGGCCGTGGCCAACCAGCAACGGCGGACGGCCCGGCCCGTTGCACAAGGCTTGAACGGACCAGGTCAAAACGCGGCGATGCGGTAAACGAACAGGCGAAATCGTGAAATGGGCGGCCCGTCGGGAAACCGGCGGGCCGCTTTCATTATTCGGGAAGGGGCGGTTCGCCCTCAACTTGCGAAATTTTGCAAACCAAGGTGGCAGCGGGTCAGATCTCTGGAAGGGTCAGTTCGCCCTCGGTGCGGCGGCAGCCGAGATCCACCTTGGTTTTGCGACCATCGGCCTCGCGTTGGGCCGCGAAAAGTTCGTTCAGCTCGTCACTCCACTCCTTGGGGATTGGCTTCCCGGCACTGACGTACCGGTCGATCGCCTCAAGGATTTCCCTGATGCGTAGGGACTGGACGATCCAACGGGGCCGAAGCCCGATCGGGGGTTTGTCACAAGTTCCTTCCATACCTTCAATCCTCCGTTGATGTAGTGCGAACAGGCCACTACCCCACCGCCTGACTCAAAAACGTGTTGAAGCTCTTGATGATCTTCTCTTCGTCTTCCTCGGTCAGCTTGAGATACGGCCGGGCCGGGATCTCCGACTTGTGACCCCGGCCGGCCTTGCCGCCGAGCTGCTGGATGCGGGCATAGGGCAGATTGGAGCCGACCACGGCGCTGGTGGCGTCATAGTGCCGGGTGATGGAGCCGGCCAGACCATGGCCGCCAGAACGTTGCAGGATCTTCCCCGGCCACGTTCCCTCTTTCTCCCGCTGTTTGATGGTGCTCTTGGCCAGATCCTTCCATTTCGGCCGCCCCTCCTGCTCGAAATTCTCCTCTACGCTATCCGCCATGATGCCGGCTGCCTTGCGCATGGCCGGGGTCAGGTCGCGGCCGGCGGCCGCCAGACGCTTGAGCGCCGCCATGAGCTTGGCGGAATCGATCGTGATATTGACCATGTCAGCCATGGTGCTTGCCTCCTGGGGCCGGAATGATTAGAGGATGGACATAGGCGGCCGTGACACGGTGTCATTCTCCCGGCCGTAGCCCGGGCAGCACGCCCGGCGCGCTATGCGGGGTTCCTGGGAGGCCCCGTCGGCCGCCTCACTTCGACCATACGATCTTGCCCTTGCGCCGCAGACGCTCCACGTCGGCGGCGCTCGTTTTTCGAAAAGACGTCAGGAACGTGCTCTCGCCGCTTTGGGTGGCCTTGACCGCGCCCCAGTACCAGCCCTTGCCCTTGCGGACCAAGACGATGGTCTGGTCGCCGTCCCGGACCACCAGATCCGGGGCACCCAGATCCGGCAGGGCCTGATAATCCGTGAGGGTCAGCTCCGGGTGATGCAGCTTGTTTTTGGCGAGCGTTTCGGCGGATATTTGCGCGACAGGATCTTTGGCTTTGATGGCCGTGGCTGCCTCGTCGGGGAGCCGCAGCACCGGCCATTGTCCTTCAGGGCGTTCGTAAAACCGCTTGAACCCGTCGGACCGGACCGTCTCCCGCAGGGCAGCCTCGACCGCCTCGTGCGGCGCGGCGGCCAGGGACGAGGCCAGCTTGGGCCCCATGCCCTCCATCCAGGCCCGGCCAGGATTGTAGGCCCAGCCCGGGTCCGTCTGCATGCGCACCTTGTCATCGGTAAAGGCGGCCATGCGGGCCGTGCGGCCGTCGCGCGAGACGCGGACGTCCTCGAAGGCGATCCGCCCCTTGGAGGACTCGGGCTTGACGCCCTTGCGGGCCAGCCGATCGCCGTCCATGGCCCGGACCCGGCAGCGACAATTCCAGCCGTTCGGCGGGTAGAACGAGGACCAGAAGGGATCGTCATAGCGGAAGGTGCGGCCGGAAAGGGCGGCGTGGGCCGGCCGGGTGCGGGCGTCCATGACGGCCACGTACATCCAGTACGGCTGATCCTCCGCGTTTTCGAGCTGTTCTTGATAACGGCCGGCGGCATAGGCCGTGGCCAGGTTGGTCTCGTAGATGGTCCGCAGCCGCCAAGGGCTGCCGAGCTGGGCACGGCGCACCTCGCCGGTTCGCGGGTCGACCACCTCTTGCCGGCCCCACCAGCCCTTGGCCTGGAGTGTTGGGGTCAGCTCCTTGGCGAACTGGCGTTGCGTCTGGCCCTCATCCAGGGCCTTTTGCACGGCGTTGCGGATGTCGGTGAGGATGTCGAGCTTGGTACATTTCGCCACGGTGAAGGCCCGGGCCTGCGCCTCGGCTTGCAGCTCGTGCCAGTCGAAGGTGATGGCGTAACCCTTGGCCTTGAAATAGGCGATGGCCCGCTCGGGCGGCAGGCCNATGGCGAAATGGAGGTCGGGCAGGTCGGGCATGGCCGTCACGAAAGAGACATGACCGTTAAGGCCAGCAAGGCGACCCCAGGATGGTCATTGCACAAAGCGATGATGGCCACGCCAAAACAAAGCAGCTCCATACTTATGCCTCCTTCCCTTCCGCCTGTGCCGACAGCCGGCCCCAAACCTGGGCCACGAAGATGGCCCGCATGAGCAGATCCTCGAAGGTCGTATCGTCCATGTCCGGGTAGACGCCGTGGAGCCGCTCGGCGATGGCCTCGACCGTGCCGGCCGACTCGACCAGGTCCATGACCGGGGCCAAGAGCTTGCCGGCGAGACCTTGCAGCGTCTCGGGCGAGAGGCTGCCGGCCAGATCGTCGATGGGGTCACGGGTCGGGGATGCCTGGGCGAAGTCGGACGGCGTGGCGTCGCCGGGAACGGGCTTGCCGGCGACCATCTCGATGTCGTCATCCCCGAAGCCGTAGGCCGTCTGGAAGTATTGCTTGGTGAACCGAATCTGACCCGTGCCGGTGAGCGTCTTGTCCCTGGTGGCCAGCTTCTGGTCGACCTCCTCTTCCTCGTACAGTTCAAAGAGGGGGCGCTCGACGTCCGGGCCGTAGTTCAGGTCGCAGATCCAGTCGATCAAATCGCCCATGGTGGCGACCACAATCCGCTTGTCGCCGTCCTTGATTTCGTGGCGCACCCGTTCATGGACTTCGGCGGCGGCCCGGGAGCCGCCCTGGACGTCGGTGGTCAGGTTCTGGCCCAGGATGGCAATGGCGATGTCGATATCGCTGGTGGACTTGAGATCCTTGTAGAGGGCGGAGCTGGACGCCTTGGCCGCCGCCTCCAGGATCTGCACCGAGGCGTCATCCGGCGTCACGAAGACGGCGTCCTGCACGGCTGCTTCCAGCTTCTGGGCCAGGTCGTCGATATCCTCTTGTGCCGCGCCGCGCGGGTATTTCCCCCACAGGTAGGGCGAACCGAACTTCTCCGCCATGCGGACCCAGAACTTCATGCCGCCCTTCTTGAACGCCACCGGCCAGAAACACCGGCTCAAGACCCGTTCACCGTACGGATTGTCATAGGTGGCGTTGTAGCGGGCCAGCAGGAACTTTTTCGGGGGCAGCTCCTCGCCCAGGATGAGGTTGGCCTTGGTGCGCAGGCGCAGGCTGTTGTCCTCGGCGGCAAAAACAAACCACTCGACCGGCTTGCCGACCACTCGGTCAGGGACCGTCGATGTGCCGTCCCGACGCCAGACCACTTCCAGGGGCTGCATGCCATAGAGCGGCGCGTTCAAAATCTCGCGGATGATGTCATCCACCTTGAGCCTGGCTAGACAGTTGCCAACGAACTTGGCCACGGCGGCCGGGGCTTTGCCGCGCGAGACCGACCATTCGAGGCTGACGACGGCCGCCTTGCGCGATTCGACGCACGGCCCGACCCGGGAGTCGGCCAGCAGTTCGCGGTAGACCCGGATGTCCTGGCCGAGCTTGCGCAGGATTGGGTCCGGATCGGGGAGCGACATGGCCAGGCTGAAAAAATCGGGCGAGCGGTCGCGGGTGGCGATCTCCTCGAAAAGGCTCCCCGGCCCCCGGTCGAGGGGCTTGAACGAAAAGGGGCTGGTCCAGATGCCGGCTTGTGCCATGGTGGTGACCTCGTGATGCGCGGCGATTTGCGTTCAATCGCCGTTCAATTTTTATCCTGGCTCCGAGTGCGGGCATTCTCCCGCCCGAAACGGTGTGGAGCCGCAAATGGGCGCTAATAGCGATCCATCCAATCGGACGTTTCGCGCCGGCCGCCTGTGCGGATCATGCCCGCCGTCAGGCCAGCGCCGGGCGCTTCGCCAGCATGTGTGGCTAGAGCAGCGGCCCAAAAGTAGTCGGCATGACCTGTGGCGTCGCTCCGCTCGGCGTCGAACCGGGACAGACCAGTGCTGGTCTTAAATTTTTGGACACTGTGCAGGGAGGTGGAAATGTTGGTGTCGATAGGGATCAGGAACCCATGGTCCTCCAGGACATCCTTGAGCCCCACGGCCAACGCCTCTTTGTTGGTGTTGCCGAAGTCGATACCTTCAACGCGCGATCCGAAGAAATCACGAGCTTCCTCGGCGAGTTGGCGACCGATGCCGCTTTGGTCGATGCAGGCCCGGCCGCCGGAGCGCATGACCTGGGGCAGTAAGGCATACAGCACATAGCGCTGCACATGGAACGGCATGCGGGCGAGAGGGATGACGACCTCGGTGATCCTGGCCACTTCGGTCCGACGCGCGAGCCAGAGTACGGACAAGTCCCGGGTGCGGCCGATGTCGAATCCCAGATCAAGGGGATCGCCTACTGCTGCAAGGTGGGCCGTCAATTCCTTGGATTTGGTTTGCCACCAGGATGGATCACTTTTCGTGAGTTTGAAATGCTTGTGGGCCTGGACAGCCAGAGTCACGAGTTTGGTGGTCCACTTTGGGGACGCGTCAATGTATTCATCCTCGGCCGCCCGGATCAGATCCCAGGTCAGCCAAGCCGTGGCATCGTCCTGGGGTTCCAGCTCGTACTCTTCCAGCCAGACGAGAGGATCGGCCACCAAGTCGCGCAGGCTCTCCACCGTGCGGACATTCCCCTCCTCATCCTTGAGCAGGAGTCCTTCCCGGATGGCATCGTGGATGGTGGTCCGGTGGTGCGAGTAGGCCTTGTTATGGACGAGACCGTAAAACTTGGTTTTTGTGCCCCGATGAGTGGATGCGATGCGCACGCCGTAGCCGCGTGTGATGGCCGGCACGGCCGCCCGCCAGATGCCCCAGTCATCCTTGTGGAGGGCGAATTCATCCAGATATACGTTGCCCGAGAAACCGGGGATGGTATCCGGGTTGGAGGGCACCAGATTCAGGAACCGATCGCCGGGAAAGGCGATCAACCAGGCGTTGTTTTTGTCCGGGGTCAGTTTGCCTTCGGTCAAGAGCGACAACGCCTTGATGTGGCGGCGCATCTCACGTCCGGAGCGGAAGACCTGCCGGGCCGAGGCCGAGCCATAGACGGATTCGATGGGCCTCGGCGAAAGGCCCGTTTCCAGAATGGCCTTGAACGTCAGCGCGAATGATTTGCCAACCTGGCGCGAGGCCTCCTGGACGATGCCCGGCCGCCTGTCCTCGATCAACCGCCTCTGGTAGGGGAGCATGATGCCGAGCGCCGCCTTGACCCGTTCCTGGGTGTCGCGGTCCTGGCCGTAGAGGCGTTCAAACTTTTGGCCGGTCATGGAAATCGATCCCGTAGGCCATGGACAGGATATCCTGGATGTCCCTGGTCGCATCCTCGGGCGAGGCCGGTTTCTCGTCGGTGGCAGCCGGCCCGGCTACTGCCTCATAGTCCTTGACCTTGATGAGGTTCGGCAACAGCCGCAGCAGGGCGTAGAGCTGCCCGGTCGGGATGTCCTTCCCGTCGGCCATGTCCTGGCGGATCTTGGTCAGCAGATCCTTGCCGAACTCGTACAGCTCTTCGTGAAACGTCCGCCGGCTGGCCAGATAGGCCCGGCGCTTGGCGTCCCAGTCGCCCTTGGCCTTCCAGGACTGGAGCGTCCTGGCACTGACATCCAGCCGGCCGGCAATCTCGGCCAGGGTGCATTGCTCGATCGTGTAGAGGCGCTCGGCCTCCAGGCCGTGGAGCTGCTCCTTAGCCATCGATCTGCCCCAAGTCGTTTTCCAGCTCGGCAATCTGGCTATCCAGGCTGCCGATCTCCCGGTGTACGGCGACCAGGCGCGCCATGTTCGCAGCCGCCTCGGGGACAGGGAGATGCGCGACGTCCGGCTCGTAGGGATCGAGGGCGTTTCGCAACAGCGCGATCAACCCCTTGGCCTCCAGGGACAATTCTTTGCGACGGTGCGTCGCCTCGGCCAGCCGGCCTTTCGCTTTCAGGATTTCCTCACGCATGGGATTCTTTCCTCACCATGGGGCAATACATGTTCGAATCGATTTTGGTTTCCATCCGGGCGCATTGGCCGACCAAGCATTGCAGCGCTTCCAATTGTCCATTGAGCAGCGTGAACATGCGCTCCTCGTGTTCCCTCATGGTCTGCATTTGCGTTTCCCAGGCCTTGACCTGGGAGCGATGATACAGGTACCAGATTGCAAAAATGACGGCTGGAAACCCGACATTTTTGACCAATTCCATGAATAGTTGGGTTTCCGTCACGTCCTTTTCCCCCTTGGATTAGCAATCCGCTCCTGGCCGCTTGTATATGGGGCCGATTATTCTTTCGACTGCACGCCGCAGGCGATTGTTTTTTTGCGTCCCGCTATTGTCCGTCCCACATCAGGCCGGGAGTATCCCGGCATTGCATTGGAGGTGCGGACATGGCCGATACCGGCAACAGTCTCTGTCCCGAATACGAGGGGCTCATCGCGGCCAAGGCCGATAAGTACGGCCTGCCGGCGGACCTGGTGCGGGCCATGGTGCTGCATGAGTCCGTGGGCGGCATCACCTGTGCCACCCGATTCGAGCCGGGCTTCTATGCGCGCTATTGCGCGGGCAAACCCATGAATTTTGTGCCGCACGGCTCGTCGGTCGAAACCGAACGTGTGGGCCGGGCCATATCGTGGGGCTTGATGCAGGTCATGGGCGAGACCGCCCGCTGCAACGGCTTTCGCGGCTGGTTCGCGGAACTCTGCGTGCCGGAGGTCGGCCTGGAATGGGGCTGCCTGTACGTGTGCCGGCTGGTGGATCGGTACTGGGACGGCAATTGGCCCACGATCATGCGGGCTTACAACGGCGGACCGGGCAATCGGGACAACGAGGCCAACCCCTACCCCGGCCTAGTCCTGGCCCACATCCCCGGCGGCGTCTGGCCGGCTCCGATTCTGGAGGTGGCCCATGCCTGATCCGTCCGGCTTGCTCACCCCTGAACTGCTCTCGACCATCGCCGAGGCCGTCGGCACGGCCCTGGCGGCCAAACAGGCCCCGGCCGACATCGGGGGGGCGTCCGTCCAGGATGCCGCCGCCGTGGTTGCGTCGGCTGTCGCTCCGGCCGCTCCGGCCAAGGCAACGCCGGCCCAGCTCGGGACGGCCCTGGGCGACATGGCTGCCCCGATGGTCGCGCCGCTCCTGGCCAAGGCCGAAAGCCGCCTGGCCAGCCGCAAACTGTGGACGATGATCGGTACGATCGTCACGCTTTTGGCCGCGAATGTGCCGACGATCAATCTGCCGCCCATCGCCCAAGCGTGCATCGCCGGCGTGGGGGCCATCTATGTGGCCGCCCAGGCCATCGTGGACAGCTCGGCCAAGGGGGGCGGCAAGTGAGCGTCCTCATTGCACGGCATGCGACAGTGTCAGTGGACGGTCGACCGCTCCGGACCGGCCTGCCTGGAAAGCAGGAGGTCATCCCCTACGCCGAACTGCGGCCGAGCCTGGACGTGTTCGCCGTGACCTGGGTCGGCGATTCGCCGCTGTCCCGGGCCATCCGGCGGCACAAACCGGGCGGCTCGCACTCCTCGCTTGGCCTCAACCTCTTCGGTTCCATCATGCTGGTGGAGGCCATGGCCGAGGGCGTGGTGCTCAACCGAGCGTCCGACCGCTTCAGCAACTATGAGGGCGACATCCTGATCCATCCGGTGTCGTGCGCACCGGACCGGGCGTCCGCCATCAAAGAGACGGCGCTCAATTTGGTCAGCGCGCATGTCGGTTACGGCTATCGCACGTTGTTCGCCCTGGCCTGGAGGCACGTGCGCAACTGCATGCGCCGGCCGGTCTGCTCCCAGACCGTGGCCTACATCCTTTCCGAGCACGGCGTCATTCCGCCGCAAAGCCGCGTCCTTTCCCCGGGCGAGCTGCGGGCGCTTTTGCCCGCGCCGTGGCGGCTCGCGCCCTACACCAAGGAGGCCGACAATGGCTGATCCGTTCAAACACGTTGAGGTCTTCCGCGTGGGAACCCACACGGACAGCACCGGGAATCGGCGCACCTTCGGCGAGGCCGATCTGGACCGGATTGCTGCGTACAATCCGGCTTTCCATGAGGCCCCGATGGTTATCGGCCACCCCTCTGCCAATGCCCCGGCTTTCGGCTGGGTCGAGAAGGTCTATCGGGAAGGGTCGTCGCTTTTCATGGACTTCAAGGACGTACAGCCCGAGTTCGCCGAAGCGGTTGAACGCGGGTTGTTCAAGAAGCGTTCGATTTCCTTGTACCCCGACGGCACGTTGCGCCACGTCGGCTGGCTGGGTGCGACCCCGCCGGCCATCAAGGGCCTCAAGGACGTCCAGTTCGCCGAGGGCGAAGCCGTCACCTACGAATTCGGCGAGGAGTCGGATGCCGAGAAATCCCTGTTTACCCGGTTCGCCGAGGCCTTCCTGGGACTGCTCGCGCCGGGGCACAACGACAAACAGGCCGGGGGGCCGGCCTTCAAGGAGGCGCCAGTGCTGCGCAACGATCCTTTGACCATTGAGGTGGAGACCCTCAAAGCCAAGATGGGGGAATTCGCCGAGGAGCTGCGGATCAAGGATGGCCTGATCCAGGATTTGAAGTCGGCCAATGAGAAGCTTGCCAACCGGGTGGACGCCACCGTGGCCACCGGCCGCCGGGGCGAGATCGCCCAGTTCTGCGAAGGGCTGACCGCCAAGGGGGTGCTCACCGACTTCCAGCGGGGCCTGGCCGTGGACTTCATGGAGAAGCTCGACGGGGCCGGAACCATGGACTTCGCCGAGGGCGACAAGACCGTGAAAAAGCCGGTCGCCGACGTGTTCAAGGCCTTTTTGGAGTCGCTGCCGGTCCAGGTGGATTTTTCCGAAATCGCCACGTTCGGCCGCGCCGCCGGCAAGCCCGGCGACCTCGACGCGCCGGCCCTGGCCGTCAAGATCCGCGACAAGGTCGACGCCGCCGAGAAGGCCGGCCATCCCATGAGCTTTGCCGAGGCGCAGGCGGAAGTCCTGCGCGAAACCCAGGAGGGCACCCGCAAATGAATCCGGGACTGACCAAAACCTACCTCGCCCAGGGGGCCATCCCGGGCCGGGCCATCGTCAAGGCCGGCAGCGCCGACGGTACCGTGGCCGTGGCCACGTCCGGAGCCGACGCCATCATCGGCGTGGCCGAGTGTCTCGACGTCGACGACGGTGAGCGCGTGGACGTGATCCACGGCGGGATCGCCGAGGTCGTTTGCGGCGGCAACGTCGGCTCCGGCGGCTTTCTTACGGCCAGCAATGCCGGCGTGGCCGTGGCGGCCGCTCCGGCGGCCGGCGTCAATGCCCGGACCGTGGGCCTGGCCCTGACGTCCGGATCGGCCGGCGACATCATCGACACGTTGCTCACCCTGACTCGGATTCAGGGATAACAAGGAGATTTCCATGGGTGCCAAAGCGCCTTTCCCGATAATCCCGGAACTGACCGGGATCGCCATTGCCTACCGCAACCGGGCGCTGATCGCCGACCAGGTGCTGCCCCGGGTTACCCCTGTGGGCGTGTCGGCGTTCAAATACTTCCTCTATTCGCTGGCCGAAGGGTTCACCCTGCCGGACACCAAGGTCGGCCGGCGCGGCAAGCCCAACCAGGTCGAGTTCACGGCCGAGGAGAAGACGGGCAGCACCACGGACTACGGCCTGGAGGATTCGATCCCCTACGCGGATATCGAAAATGCCCCGAAGGGCATCGATCCCCGCGCCCAGGCCGTCGAATACATCATGAACCTGATCGCCCTGGACCGCGAGGTGCGGGTGGCCAGCCTGGTCTTCAATGCGGCCACCTATCCCACGGCCAACAAGCTGACCCTGTCCGGTTCGTCCCAGTTCTCGGACACGACCAGCCATCCGATCAAGACCATTTCGGACGCGCTGGATAGCTGTGTGGTGCGCCCCAACACCATGGTCATCGGCCGTCCGGCCTGGTCCGTGCTGTCCCGACATCCGGAGATCGTGTCCGCCTGCCTGCGCAATCCCGGCCAGGCCGGCATCGCACGCCGCCAGGATGTCGCCGACCTGTTCGAGCTGGACGAGGTCGTGGTGGGCGAGGCTTTCGTCAATACGGCCCGCAAAGGCCAGACGGCCAATCTGTCCCGGTGCTGGGGCAAGCATCTGTCCCTCGTCTACCGCAACCGTCAGGCCGCCCCCCAGCGGGACGTCACCTTCGGCATGACGGTTCCCTGGGGCCAGCCGATCGCCGGGGCCTGGGAAGACAAGAACGTCGGCCTGCGCGGCGGCGTGGTGGTCCGGGTCGGCGAATCCACGGCCGAGCTGATCACCTGCCCGGATGCCGCCTACTTCCTGCAAAACGTGGCCGCGTAGAGGAGGCCCCCATGAAAATCAAGCTGCTTTCCGCCGTCATGCATGACGGCTATCGGGTCGAGGCCGGCGAGGTCGGCGACATCGACGAGGCGATCGCCAAGCCGTTGGTCGCCTCGGGCGCGGCCGAGGAGGTTGCCGCCAATGAACCCGCTCAGCCTATGGATCTTCCCGAGCGACTGTTGGTCCCCGAAGCCGAGGCCGGTACCGCCGTCCCGGCCACCGCAGCGGCTCCTGCCGGCGAGGCGGCCCCCGTTGTCGAGGCCACCCCGGCCACGCCGACCGCTGAAGACACCCAGACCGAGCCCGGCAAGGCCGCCAAGACCAAGGGGAGCAAGTAGCCATGTACTGCGACCAGGCCGACCTGGAACGGCGGCTGACCCTGCCTATCCTGATCGAGTTGACCGACGACACCGTGCCGCCGGTTGCCGTGGATGCGGCCGTGCTGGCCGATGCAATCGCGGATGCCGGGGAGGTCGTGGACGGGTATCTGCGCGACCGCTACACGCTGCCGCTCGATCCCGTCCCGGGCCTGGTGCGCGGCATCGCGGCGGACATCGTGGCCCTGCGCCTCTGGGGCCGACGCCCCGACACCAAGGGCGAGGCCCCGAAAACCATCGAAAAGGCCTTTGACGTCGCCATGCGGATGTTGCGCGAGATCCAGGAAGGCAAGCTCACCCTCGGCGTGGTCGCCGGCCAACCCGAGGCCGCGCCCCATGCCACGGGCATCCGGGTCAACCGCCGCCACCGCGAGTTCGGCGACGACACACTGGGGCGGTTCTAAAATGATTGCGGAAATTGAACGCGACATGGTGGTCCTGCTGGCCACGGCGTTGCCGGATCTCAAAGTCGAACCCTTCCCTGACAAACCGGAGACGTATCGGCTGACGCACCCCCATGGCGCGGTGCTCATTGGCTATTCCGGCAGCCGCATGCCTGACCCCTTCGTCCTGGCCGGCACCGAGCAACGCCGCCGCCTCGAATACCAGCTCGTGGTCAAGGTGCGCAGCCTGCGCGACCACACCGGGGCCTACACCGTGCTGGATCGCATTCGCACAGCCCTGTCCGGCCAGGCCCTACGCGGAATGCGATTCTACCCGTCGCGCGAACAATTCGAGGACGTCAGCAATGGCGTCTGGACCTACCTGGCCGTGTATGCGGCGGACGTGCCCTGGGTGTCCCAGGCCCAATTTCCGGACGACGTGGCGGCCGCCCTGGCCGCTGCCAAACTGACGGTCATGGGCGGCCTCGACGGGGATGCGCCCATCACCGTGGAGAAATGAACATGGCTGACAAAAAATACAAGTATTTCGGGCCGCTGTCCGCCGTCACCCTGGCTGCCGACGCCGACCACCCCAATGGCCGCAACGTGCAGCTCATGCGTGGGCTGGTGGTGTCGCTGCCCGAGGACAATGCCTACGTCGCCTCGCTCGTGGCCCGGAAGTATTTGGTCCCGGTCGAGGACAAGACCGCCACAGAAACCAAAACGACAGCCGCCGCCTGTGCCACGGCCACCGAGACGAAGACCTCGACAGCGACCAGCACTGCCGCCTCGACCGCCGCCAGCCAGACGGCGGCGACCACTGCCGCAACCTCGACGTCGGCGACCGCCTCGACCGCCAAGACCTCGACCGCCGGCACCGGCACCACGGGGGCGTAAATGGCAGCCAACTATTTGCATGGCATCGAGACCACCGAGATCGATGACGGGGCCGTCTCGATCAGCCTGGTCAAGACCGCCATCATCGGCCTTATTGGCACCGCACCCATTTTCGAGTGCGGCGACGCCTACAAGACGGTCAACAAGTCGGTCCTGGTCCTCAATGATACGGCCGCCGCCAAGTATTTCGGCACGGCCCGGGACGGCTACACCATCCCGCAAGCCCTGGCCGCCATCTTCAAGCAGCAATCGAACAGCTCCGGAGCCGGGGCGGTGCTGGTTGTCAATGTGTTTGATCCGGACGGTGGCGAACGCGTCATCGACGTGCCCGCCGCCAACTGGACGTTTTCGGCGGCCGGCGCGATCGACCTGGAGCGGACGAGCATCTCCGGCGTGATCGTCCAAAACGCCGACAAAACGCACACCTACGTGTCCGGGACGGACTATTCGGTGGACAATGCCACCGGGATCGTCACCCGGTTGGCGGGGGGAGCCATCCCGGCCCAGGCCACGGTGTCCATTTCCTATGCCTACACCAATACGCACACGACGGACTGGCCGCTCGGCGACGCGCTGTTTGCCGACGACAACACGTTGCTGCTGGGCAAGCCGGGCGTCTCCAACGTGGTGGTCAAATCCAAGGACGGCACCACCACCTACACCAAGGGCACCGACTACACCGTGGAGCCGATCGAGGGAGTGGTCACGCGTCTCACTACCGGCAGCATCGCCGCCGGGGCCTCGGTCAAGGTCTCGTTCACCTACGCCGACCCCAGCAAGGTCTTGCCGTCGGAAATCATCGGCTGGACCAACGCGGCCGGCGAGCGGCTGGGCGCGCAGGCGTTCAAGGATTGTTTCAACTCCTTCGGCTACTGGCCCAAAACCTTGATCGCCCCGGGTTATTCGCCGCTGACCGCCGTGACCACGGCCTTGGTCAGCCTGGCCGAGACGTTTCGGGCCATCGCCATGGTGGACGCGCCCGCCGGCACCACCTTCCAGCAGGCCCTGGCCGGCCGGGGATCGAGCGGGTCCATCAACTTCGACACGTCGAGCCCGCGCTGCGTGCTCTGCTACCCCCACGTCAAGGTCTACGATGAGGCCACCGACTCCACCACCTTACAGCCCTATTCGCCCTTCCTGGCTGGCGTTTTGGCCGCCAAGGATCTGGACAAGGGCTACTGGTGGTCGCCGAGCAATACCGAAATTGAAGGCATCACCGGCATGGAGATCGCGCTCACGGCCGGGATCTCCGACCCGTCGAGCGAGGTCAACTCTCTCAACGAGCAGGGCATCACCACCATCTTCAACGCCTATGCCACCGGGTTGCGCACCTGGGGCAACCGCTCCGCCGCCTGGCCGACCACCACCGGCCCCAAACAGTTCGTGAACATTCGACGCGTGGCGGATGTCATTGCCGATTCGATCGAATACAGCATGCTGCAATTCATCGACCGCCCCATCAACAAGGCCTTCATCGACGCCGTGACGGAAAGCGTCTGTTCCTTCATGCGGACGCTGGTGGCACGCGGGGCGATCATCGACGGCAAGTGCTGGTACGACAAGTCGAAAAACGAGGCCACGGAACTGGCCGCCGGACACATCGTGTTCTCGTATGACTTCATGCCGCCGCCTCCCGCTGAAAGGATTACGTTCGAGAGCCGCGTCAATATCAACTACTTGTCCGAACTCAATGCAACGGCCAACACCGTCAGCAGCACGTCCAGCTCGTAAGGAGTGGCCATGAGCAGCCTGATTACCATCAACCGTTTGGCCAACTGCAATGTGTACATGAATGGGACATCGCAGCTCGGTCGCTGTGAAGAGGCCAAGGTGCCCGGCATCAAGCATATCATGGCCGAGCACAAAGCTCTGGGCATGGTCGGCAAGGTCGACCTGTGGGCCGGCGTCGACAAGCTCGAAGCGGATTTCAAATGGTCGTCATTTTATCCCGACGTCATCGTGACCATCGCCAATCCGTTTGTTGCCGTCGCATTGCAGGTGCGCGGATCTCTGCAAAACTGGGACGATAGCGGCCTTGTCTCCGAAGTGCCCGTTGTCGTGCACATGCGTGGGCTTTTCACGGAACATGCCTTTGGCGACTATAAGATGATCACACCGGCCGAGTTCCCGAGCAAATTCGCCGCCACCTACGTCAAATGCGTCTACAACGGCGCTGAATTGTATGAGATCGACAAGCTGTCCAACATCATGAAGGTCAATGGCGTCGATTTGTTGTCCGTCTATCGGGACAACATCGGCGCGTAAGAAACGACAAAGATGCCTCCGGCGGCCGGGGGGAATGATTCCCCCCGGACCCCCTCGGCGGCAAAGGAGTGATCCATGGAACCGAATGCCGAACAGACCGTCACCGAACAGGCCGCCCCGGCCGAAGGCCAGGCCACCACGACTGAAGCCACCGTCGCGCCGACGCCGAGCCCGGCTCCGGCCGAAGACTTCCTTCTTGAGGACGCCGGCAAGTCTCCCGAGCAGCTTTTGAACGAGGTGCTCGCCAGCCCCATCCCGATCAAACTGCCCTCGGGTGTGATCGTCTCCATGCGGCCTGGCAAAGGGCGCGATCTGTTGGCCGCCCAGCGCGTGGCCGGCAGCGATGCGAATCAGGTCATCTATGCCCTGATCGCCCAGCTCTGTTCCTTTAACGGTCAGAAAAAGGTCATGGAAGACATCCTGGAAATGCCCCTTGGCGATGTGATGTCGCTGACCAGTAAGATCAGCAACGTCGTGGGCGGCGATTTTTTGCCGTCTCCGACCGCAGCCTCATCCACCTTGCCGCAACCACCGGCTGGAGCCACCGCGAGCTGATGGACATGGACGCGGCCGAACTGGCCCGGTGGTGCCGACAAGCGGTCGAGTATCACAACGACATGAACAAGACGGAATAGCAGGGGCGGCGCAAAGCCGCCCCTTTGGCCGGAGCGAGCGTGGACAACTTGTTGCAGATCGGGATCGTGCTGACCGCCATCGACAAGATGAGCGGCGTCCTGACCGGCGCGGCCGAAAAGGCCACGCAAGGGTTTGCTCGGCTCCAGCAAAAGATCAAGGCCGTCTCGGCCACCATGACCGAGATGGGCACCAAGGCGACGCTCATGGGGCACGGCATCCTCACCGCCCTGGAGACGCCGGTCAAGGCCTTCGCGGATCTGGATGAGGCGTCCACCGATCTGCGCGTGGCCATGATGAATAACTTTGGCCAAGTATCATCTTCTTTTGACGGAATAATGAAGCGATCTATTGAGCTAGGAAACCAATTAAAGGGAGATACGGCAGACTTTGTTAATACCGCCACAGCGCTAAAAGAAAACGGTGTTGCCGAGGAATCCATTCTCAAAGGAGGGCTCGATGCAGCATCGTATCTTGGCGTTGTACTTAAGATGGTTCCCGCTCAAGCAGCAGAGATGACGGCAAAATTTCGTGAGGCGTTTGGGTTGGCAGAAAACGAGCTGACCAAGATGGCCGATCTAACTCAACGGGCCAAGTTTGGATTCGGCCTGAACCCTGAAGAGATCAAGTACGCCGCCCAGTATGCAGGATCGACGCTGAATAATCTCAAATTAACGGGCATTGAAAACACCAAAATGTTCCTCGCCATGCAGGGTATCGCCCGACAGAAAGGCATGGAAGGGTCGGTATTCGGCACCAACTTCGCCAGCATGCTTAATAACATCGGCCAGATGGAACAAAAGTTGGGCCGTAACTCCAAGATCATGAAGGAGGTCAATGGCGATTTACGCCGGGCCGGTATCCATATGCAGTTTTTCGACAAGGCCGGCAAATTTGTGGGCCTGGAGAAGATGGTCGGCGAGCTGGAAAAGCTCAACGTACTGTCCGATCAAGACAAACTCAATGTCATGAACAAGATTTTCGGTATGGAAGGCGGTCGTGTGGCCTCCATACTGGCAGAGGCCGGCGTTGAGGGACTCAAGAAAGCGCTTGGGGTCATAGATTCCCAGGGAGACCTTTTTAGCCGGCTCAAGGCGATTGCGGATTCTGTCAAAGGTGTTTGGGAATCGTTGACTGGTACCATCACCAATCTTTGGGCAGCGGTTGGAAAGCCCATGGTCACGGCCTTGTTGCCGTTGCTGAATAAGCTCAACGACCTCACAGGCGGCCCGCTCATGGATTGGGTTAATGAGCACCGGGAGCTGGTCAAATGGCTCGGCCTGGGCACGGCGGCCCTGGGCGTGCTGCTGGTGGCCCTTGGCGGTCTTGGCATCGTGGCCGGCGCAGTCGGCAGCGGGTTGGCGGCGGTGGTCAGTATTATTGGGGCACTCGGCACCGCGTTTGTATTTATTGGTAAAAGCGCCGCATTGGTATTGGGTGGCTTGAAACTCTTTGGGCGCGGGGCCATGCTCCTGACCAAGGTTCTTGTTTGGCTAGGACGCATTAGTGCTATAGTTGCTCCACTTCTGGGAAAAGCTCTTCTAACAGCTTTTTTAGCTGCGGCAAAAGGGGCTTGGGCGTTGGCAGTAGCCCTCGCTGCCAACCCCATCACCTGGATCATCGCAGGCATTATCGCGCTTGGTGTGGCTATTTATTTGCTTGTCAAGCACTGGGATGTAGTCAAAGTGGCGACACAACAATTTTGGTCTTGGTTTACGGCCTGTTGGAATGCTGGCATGAGCGCATGCTCTACGGCAATAGATAAATTTTTAGCCGCTCTTCATAATATTCAAAACGGCATTGGCCAATGGTGGAATAATGTTAAAAATGGCCTGAAATCATTCAGAGCCAGCGTTGAAAACTTCTTCTCTGATTTGGTAAAGAAGTGCTTCGAGTTTGGCGCAGCCATGCTCGATATGCTGGTCGCCGGCATCAAGTCGAAAATATCTTCGGTGATTGGTACTGTGTCCGGCCTGACCGAGCGTATCCGGGGATTTTTTAACCACTCACCAGCCAAGGAGGGGGCGTTAAAAGATATCCACCAGCACACGCTGTCGGAAATGGTCGCGTCGGCCATCAAGCCGGGACCGGTTGTCCGGGCGTTGCAGGCCATGACCGCCGCCGGCTTGATGGCCCTGGCCCCCCTGACCAACCCGGTCGTGGCTCTGGCGACGGCCACGCCGCCGGCCAGGGCAAGCCATGGCACGGGGCTCTCACAACCGGCGCTTATGCTCCCGGCCCTCGCCAAGCTGTCGGCCACACCTGCCATGTCGGCTCCGGCGGCCATGCCCGCGCTGCCGCCGCTCTCCCTGCCGCTGCCGCCAGCACCCAAACCCGCGCCACGCCTGGCCCCGTCGGCTGCCGCCCAATCGGGCGCGGCTGCTCCAGTCACCATCCACTTCGCCCCTCAGATCACCGTCCAAGGGGGCTCGGGCACGGCCAAGGATGACATCATGGCCGCGCTCAAAAAACACGAGCATGAGCTGGTCAAGCTCATCGAGCAGGTGATGGCCCGCAACGCCCGGAGGCAATACTGATGGGCATCTACGCCAGCCTGGGCGACATCTCGTTCGAGGTCGTGTCCGGGTGGACGAATTTTTCCTCGACCAGGTCGTCACATTTCGCGGAGCATGCGGTCATCGAAGGCAAGCCGAAGGTCCAATGGGTTGGGGACGGCCTCGAACTCCTGGATCTGTCGATCCGGCTCCATGCCAGCCTGGGCGATCCCGATTACGGCATGGGCCAACTGCGCTGGCGGCTCAAATGGCACAAGGCCATGGCGCTGGTGCTGGCCAATGGATTTTATCGCGGCCGCTACGTCATGACCGAACTGGTCGAGACGCTGCGCCACACCGACCCCTGGGGCAATACCATCCTCCTGGAGGCCCGGATGGCGCTGAAGGNATGGGCCGGCCAGCCCGCCCAAACGACCGGCGAGGCCGTGGCCCAAAATGGCCAGACGCCGACCGGGAGCGTGCGCTCATGAGCACGTCGACCTATCTGCCCCACATCACGTCCGAAGGGGAGCGCTGGGACCATCTCGCCTGGCGCTATTACCGCGACCCCATGGGCTACGAGCGCATCATGGCCGCCAATCCAACGGTTGCGCGCAGTCCGGTGCTGGCCTCCGGCCTCCGGCTCCTCATCCCTGTCATCGCCGCCCCTGACGCACTGACCCAGGATTTGCCGCCATGGAAGCGCTAGTTCCGGTCCGCGCCCCGCAGTGGACGGTGGCCATCGCCGGCAAGGACGTGTCGGCCGCCATCATGTCCTACGTCAAATCGGTCACGTACACCGATCACGCTCATGGCGCGTCCGACGAGGTGGAACTGACCCTGGAGGATTCGTCCGGCGTGTGGCGCACGAGCTGGTATCCAAGCCAGGGCGACGCGGTGGTGGTGGCCATGGGCTATGCCGGCGAGCAGCTCCTGCCCTGCGGCAGCTTCGAGATCGAGGAGATCGAGATCTCCGGCCCCGAGGCCGTCATGCACATCCGGGCGCTCGCCAGCGGCATCAAGGAGGCCCAGCGCACCAAGCGGTCGGCGGCCTACGAGGGCACCACCCTGCGCGAGATCGCCACGAGTGTAGCCCGGCGGCACAAGTTTACGGTGGTCGGCGAGATCGCCGACGTCCGGCTCAAGCGCATCACCCAGCATCAAGAGGGCGATCTGGCCTTTCTCAAGCGCCTGGCCGGCAACTACGGCTACGTGTTTTCGGTCAAGGGCGGCACGCTGGTATTCAGCAAGTATTCCAAGTTGCGGTCGACCTCGGCCGTCGTGACGCTCAATCGCGTGGGCGACGTGGTGCGCTACAGCCTGCGGGATAAGTCGCTGACCACCTATAAAGACTGCGAGTGCTCCTACGACGATCCCAAGACCAAGACCTGCATGACGCACACGGCCAAGGCCAAGGACGTGGCGTCCGGCGACACCCGCAAGATAACCCGGCGCTGCGAGAATGCCCAGCAGGCAAAGTTGCAATCCGAAGCGGAGCTGGAGCAGGCCAACGACGGCAAGTTTGAGGGCACCCTCACCCTGGAAGGCAACACCAGGCTGGTGGCCGGCAATACCGTCGCCCTGGCCGGGTTCGGCCATTTTGATGGTGTTTATTTGATCGATGAATCCCGCCACACCATCGAACCCGGCAAGGGCTACGTGACCGAGATCACGGTCAAAAAAGGCTATGAGGACGAGGGGGACGACGATGCTTAAATTCGGCGTCGTCTCCGCCACCGACCCATCCACCTGCCGGGTGCGGGTCCGCTACCAGGATAACGAGGGCATTGAATCCTACTGGCTGGCCGTGATCCAGCGGCAGAGCTACGGCACGCGCGACTACGACATGCCGGAGATCGGCGAGCAGGTCTCGTGCCTGATTGATGAGCACAATGAGGAGGGCGTGGTCCTGGGTGGCATCTATTCGAAGGCCGATCCGACGCCGGTCGACTCCCAGGACAAGCGGCACACGGTGTTCAAAGATGGGGCCGTTATTGAATACGACGCATCGGCCCATCGGGCGACCGTCACGCTGCCGGGACAGGCCCGTATCACCATCGGCCAGGACGGCATCCTCGAAGTACAAGGAGCAACGACGATTGTACTGCACGGTGCAGTCGATATTGATTTCCGGTCTGCGGTAAACATACGGGCGAAAGAAGGGATTGTCTACTGGTCGCCGCCCGGAGCGACGCGCCCGTATGCACCGGCAACGATCCCGCCCGTGGAGGATGCATGAGCATCGACGTCACCCAGATACGTTCCGTCGACTGGTCGCGCCAGGTCGGCAGCTTCGGGTCGATCGTCGAACAGACAGGCGACATCGCCCAGTGCATCCGCATCATCTGCGGTACGCCCAAAGGCGCTGTCGAGCACCGGCCGGAATTCGGCTGCGATGCGTGGCGCTACCTGGATTATCCGACGAACCAGGCCCTCCCAAACATCATCCGCGAATGCACCGACGCCATCGCCCAGTGGGAGCCCCGGGCCACGGTCACCAATATCACCACCACCTATGATGTCGCGCACGTGTCGCTGACCATCCACTGGTCCGCCACGCTCGGCGGCACCGGCCAGACCACGGAGGTCGCCTATGTCCTTACTCGACCTCAGTAGTCTGCCCGAGCCGTCATTCATCGACCGCGATGCGGCCACCGTGACCAATGACATGGTGGCGCAGTTCGAGACCATGTCCGGCAAGACGCTCTATCCGGCCCAGCCCGAGCGCGTCGAGATCGACATGGTGGCCTACCGCGAGATGCTGCTGCGGATCGGCATCCAGGCCGCCGCCAAGCAAAATCTGTTGGCCTATGCCACGGGCGACAACCTCGACCACCTGGCCGCCTTTTATAATGTCACGCGACTCCCGGCCCAGGCCGCCCGGGCCACACTGCAATTCTCGGTCACCACGGCCAAGTCTGCCGCCGTGGCCATCCCGGCCGGCACCCAGGTGCAGACCAAGGACGGCAAATACAGCTTTGCCACCTCGGCCCAGGTCACCCTGGCTGCGGGCTCACTTTCCGTGACCGCCACAGGGGTGGCCACCACAGCCGGCATCGGGGCCAACGGCTACCTGCCGGGCGAGATCGCCAACCTGGTGGACAGTGTCGACGTGGATGCCGTGGCCAATACCACCACCAGCTATGGCGGCCTGGCCGCCGAGGACGACGACCGGCTCCGCACCCGCACCCAGCTCGCCACCGAGGCGTTTTCGACCTGCGGCCCGGTTGGGGCCTATCGTTTTTGGGCGCTGTCGGCTCACCAGGGCATCGCGGACGTAGCCGTGGTCTCGCCCTCGGCCGGCGTGGTGCAGGTGCATCCGCTCATGTCCGACGGCCTGCCGAGTAGCGAGGTGATCGCCCTGGTGGCCACCACCCTGGCGGCAGACACGGTGCGGCCGCTCACCGACCTGGTGCAGGTGGTGCCGCCGGTCTCGCGCGAGTATGCGATCGAGGTTGGGATTGCCGTCGAGGACGGCTACGACGCCGCCACGGTCGTGGCCGCCGCCAAGACGGCCTTGACGACGTATGCCGCCGGCCGGGCGGCCCGGCTCGGCCGGGACATCGTGCCGGCGCAGGTTATCTCCGCCGCCGCCGTGACCGGCGTGCATGACGTGTCGGTCACGAGTCCGGGCTTGCTCGTCCTGGGGGAGGCCGAGTGGGCGCATTGCACGGCCATTGCCGTTTCGCTCACGGGGGTGGTCAGTGGCTGACGCGCGCCTCATCCCGCCGGGCATCAACGATGCCGTAAGCCAGGCCATTGCCGGCCTGTGCGACCGCTTCGACGCCCTGGATCTGGACGGCCTCCTGTCGACGCCGGTCGATACCCGCCTGGACGCGGTTCTGGAACATCTGGCCTGGGCCTACCATGTAGATGGATGGGAATATGTCAGCACCCGCGCGCAAAAGATCGATCTGATCAAGCGGATGTATGATTTCCACAGGTTCAAGGGCACGAAATATGGTCTGGCCCTGTATCTGCGGACCTTTCTGGGCAGGGATCTGCTCGCCTGCTCGCCGCCAACCAAAAGCTACTGCGGCGCATCCCTGACCGACGCCGAGCGGGCGGCCTGGGAGGCCAATTTCCCGGAGCTGCGGGTCTATCCCTACCGCCATGCCGGCACGAGGCAGGGCGCGTTTGTCGGGGACTACGCCTCGGCTTGCTCCCCCAACACCTCGGACGCGTTGCTGCGGATCGGCGAGCAGGTCACGCTCTACGATCCGGCGGACGCGACCGAGACCGAGCTGGACAGCCTCGTCACCAGCCGCGACGTGGTGACCAAGCTGGCCACCGAGCGGGTGACCGTGGCGCTCCCGAGCACGGCCGGCCTGGCCATGTTCGGCGGTCGCTACCCCGGAGCCTCTTACACCTGCGACACCGGCGCGTCGGGCCGTATGTACGTGCTCGATATCAGCGTCGGCTACGCGGATGAGGTGGCCCGCCGCTACACCATGTCCGTGCGGCCGTCGCTGACGCCGGTTTCCATCGGGTCCACCGTGGTGGCGAGCCCCGGCACGCGTGGTTCCGGCATTTTCCTGGGTCATCGCTGGCCGGACAGCTATTCCGAGGCTGCCGCCCTCTTCATGGAGGGGCGGTTCCCCATGCAGTCCTCGGCGCGCGACCGGCTTTACCGCATGACCAAGCTCTATGACGCGGACCGCCAGGTGTTCAGCCGGCGCGACACCTCGACCTTTCTCGGGGCGTTCAAACTGGGCGCGGTCCGTCCGCATTACGCCGAGGCGGCCGTCGATATGGCGCGCACGTCGCCGGCCCGGGCCGCCTTTTGCGGCCGGCCCCTGTCCCGGCGATTTTCCTGCGCATTGGACGCCCAGGCCTGGATCGACCGCATGCGCCGCATCGGCAAGATGGCTGTGCGGCTCTCGGATCGTGTCCTCGTCTCGACGGCCAACCGTCACTGCCTCCAGGCCAGCGAGTCCGTCACATGCGGTGCCGCCGTCTGCGGCGCGTATCAACTCGAAGCATTCTAGGGAGATGTCATGGAAAAACTTGTCATTTTTAGGGATCGTCAGGAGTTGCAGGCGGCGGATCTCAACAACATCGAGACCTACGCCGATACTGCATTCGCCCACATCGTCATGGACGCCATCACTTCCGAGCGCATGTTCGTGGGCCTCGGCGTGACCCAACATTCCGCGACCGAGATCGATGTGGCCGCCGGCCGGCTTTGGGACGGCGTCACCGGCAAGCGCTATGCCCACGACGCCTCCGAGACAATCAGTCTGTTTAGCTACCTCCCGGTCTCGGACGAACGCTACCTCAACATCGCGGTCATCGGCCAGGAGACGGATACCGACCAGGAGCCGCGCGACTACTTGACCGACCTGACATCCGGCACCACCGAGCCCAAAAGTGTCTATATGACCACCGCCCGGCAGGTGGCCATCCTCATCACGGCCGGGCTCGAATCGACCGGCCCGCAAAAGCCGGACGCGCCGACCGGCTACCTCACCACCGCCTATGTGCTGCTCAATNCCTCGGGCATCGTCAGTATCGAGCTGGCCAGCAACAAGGCGTTGATGCGGCTCTATGACGTCTACCAGACCGTGCTGTCCCAGGCGGATTGGATATCGGCGGCCGCACCGAAACTCAGTAGCCTGCAAACNGATATCGCCGCCCTGGCCGCCAAGCTGGCCAAGCTGGCCACGGCCTCGCCGCTGCTGCTCAAGGTGGTGGCCGACGTGGCGGAGATCATGGAGCGCGAGCAGCTCGCCACCAACTACAAGGATTATGAGGCGGATGTGTANCTGGACAAGGGGCAGTCGCTGACCAGCAACGCCAATTTCTATGCCCGGGTCGAGGANGGTGTNCGCTTCCCNTGGGCTGGCNTGANCGAGCAGCAGATCTCCCTNTCCAATCCGCTCAANACGGATGTGGCCACCTATGACGGCCTGCTCCTGCCGGCCAACACCAAAAAGGCCCGGCTGTCCCTTTCCGGCTATGTGGCCAACCTGTCGCTCTCCCAATACGCCTATGTGCCGCAGAATTTGCGTCTGCTCACCCGGACGATTCGCCGGACGCGCTACAGTGCGACGCAATGCGTCTGTTCCAACGGCTCTTCGTATTCGGATGCGTCCACGGCCTCGGTTGTTTCAGAGGTGTTCGAGGGGACGCTCCCGGCCGGGGTGTCCCTCGGCAACACCTCCGGCACCACCACAAGCGTCGATGCCAGCAACCCGCAGCATATCTGGACGCGAACGCAGAATTACTGGGTCGACACATGGTCGGAAAACTACTGGGGCGTCGATTCGACGACGCATACCGTCAGCGGATCAATGGTCGCCCAGACATTTTTGAACAGCCAGAACGGCTGGCTGCGGAGTGTTGGCCTGACGTTCAAAACCGTCGCTGCCGACGGCGCGGTCAACATGTACCTGTGCAACGTCAGCGACACGGGCCTGCCGCTGCTGTCCGAGGCGATCGCCTCGGCCACGGTGGCCGCCGCCGACCTCAAATCCTCCGGCGAGACCGCATTCGAGTTCGCCTCCCCGGCCTATCTGGAGCCGGGCAAGCGGTACGCGCTGGTCATCATCACCGCCGGGGCACACAGCGTGGCCCTCGTGGATGGCACCCAGTACAGCCAAGGCACCCTGTTCTATTCGACGGACGGGCAGTATTTCGACGGCGACCTCGAAAGCGACATCATGATGTCGCTTTATTATGCCGCCTTTACTTCTGCCCGCACCGTGGTGGAGTTCGCGCCGATCTCGCTGTCCGACGGCATGGCCGCCTTCGACATCCTGGCCCAGACCATCGTCCCTGGCTCCGGATCGCTAACCTTCCAGTATCAGCCGACCGGGGACAGCAACTGGTACGACATCGCCGACGGCACGGCCGACAAGCTGCTCGGACTGCCGGCCATGTGCCGGATGCGCGGCGTGTTCCTCGGCTCGACGGACGCCATGCCCGGCCTGGGGCTCTCGGGCTCCAAGCTGCGTGCCTGCCGCCCGGCCAAGACCTTCCATCACAGCAGCACGTTGCGGTCCCTCGAAGCGGCCAGCACGGACATTCGTGTCATCCTGCTCCTGGAGGGGTGGGACGCCACCAAACACACGTGCGCCTGCTCGCTGCTCTCCGGCGGGGCGACGATCGCCGCCGCCTCGCATGTGGATGAGGTTGTGACGGACAAGAGCATTCGCCGGACATTCCTCTTCGCTCCGGCGGCGGGCATCAGCAGCTACAACATCGTGATCGACGGCACNACNACNACGGCCTTGGACTGCTNNCANGTGGCCAAGCGCATCGACATGGCGCTGTAANAGCANGNNGTAACGTATGACNCTNGACCTCGAAAAATACACCTGGACGGACGGCCAGACGGACCTTTCGGCCGCCGAATTGAACGCCCGGTTTTACGCCATTATTCGTCGCCTACACGCGTTGGAGCAGCTCTCCATTGATTGGACGGCGGCGATCTCCTCGGTGCAAAACTACGGCCTGGCGCGCATCAATGACGCGGTGCAGCCGCTTATCGACGGGCTCAAGGTCGACCTGACCAACCTGATCGCCCAGGGCAAGACGGATCTGGCCAGCCAGTCGGCGGCCGTGGCGGACATGCTGACGACGACGGAAACGCGGATTGACGCGCATCAACGATGCGGTTCAGCCACTGATCGACAGCCTCAAGACGGACCTGACCAACCTGATCGCCCAGGGCAAGACGGATCTGGCCAGCCAGTCGGCGGCCGTGGCTGCCAAATTGGCCGACATCGATACGCGGATGGCAGCCGTCGAGGCCATCATCACCGCCGCTTCCGCCAGCGTGTCCGCCCACGCGGCCCGGACGGACAACCCGCATCAGGTCACGGCGGCTCAGAGCAATGCGATCGCCCTGTCCCTGGGCGTCGCCAAGGGCGACCTGATCGCGTACAGCGCCGACGCCACGCCGGCCCGCCTGGGGATCGGCGCAGAAGGCCAAGTGCCACGCGTCTCGTCCGCCGCCACGACGGGCATTGCCTGGGGGGACGCGCCAAACCCCAACAGCATCATCAGCGGCAACTTTGACTATTGGTTCGAGGCGACAAGCCAGACCTCAAGCGGCTACGGATCAGATACGACGAGCCGCAACGAGCATGTCGGGAGCAGTAAGACGCATTTGCAAGGTGTTTTTGCTCCCGGAGACACCGACGCTTTCGACGCCCCGGCTCAGTATTATTCCCGGACGGTTGTTACATCCGTGGCCGGTGCCGGCAACTACGTCCGCAAGACATGGCGGCTTGAGAACGTGCGCAACTATGTAGGTCTAAAGACTTTCTCGTTTCAGGGGAGAGTCCCCAGCGGCGCGGCGAATGTCGCCGTTGAGTTTCGCCAGTATTTCGGAGCCGGAGGGTCTGCTGGCGTGACTGGCATTGGCTCGCAGCTCGTGGCTTGTGCGACGGGGTGGGCAAAGCAATGCATCACGGTAACATTGCCGTCTGTTGTGGGGAAAACAATCGGATCAGGCGGCGACGACTACCTTGAAATAGTCATTTGGTTCGACGCCGGGTCGTCGTTTGCCTCCCGCACGGCGAATCTCGGACAGCAATCCGGCACGTTTGATATAGCGCAAGTGAAATTTGAGCACGGCGAGGTTGCAACTCCATTTGTTACTCCTGATCAACAACACGAGCTTTCCCGAATTTACAGATATTTTTATTCTACATCCGGTGTCGGGTGGAAAGGCATCGTGTACACAACAACACAAGTAACCAGGCTTGGGTCAATACACCCTGTGGAGATGAGAGTGTCTCCAACTATAACGATGGATAGTTCATCTTTATTCGATGGAGCAGTAATCGTAGCTGGGATGGAACTGGCGGGAAATTTTGGATCGAAAGCTTCAGTTGATTTAAACATAACCGTTCCAAATGGGCTGACAGTAGGACGATCGGTAACGGTGCTATCTGGATTATTTAAGCTTGATGCACGATTATAAGGATACTATATATGATTATATGTATAAATAACGCTAAAATTCTTATTGTGCAATCTATTGCTGGCGATTATCCAGAATTCTCTGTAGGAATGTCTATTCCAATCTCGGAAGGGAACCGGCACTATAGTGCGATTATGGAAATGGTCGCGGCTGGCACGGCGAAAATATCTGATCCTGTCGCCTCTGTGGATGACAGTATCAGCGCCAAAAGCGCTGCCCTCCAATCCGAGAAGTGCCGGGTGCGGGATGCTGGATTTGATGTGGATGGTCTCCATTTCGACAGTGATCAGGCCGCACGGACGGCCTATCTTGAATTCGCTGTCGCGGTTTCGGCCGACTCATCCTACAGCAAAAACTGGAAGGCCTCTGGTAATATCTGGGTTACGATGAACGCTACATTGTTCGCCAAAGTCAAGGCCGTCGGCGAGGCATACATCACAGCGGTATTTGATTGGCAGGCGGCCCAGGACGCACAGCTGGCCAGTATCAAGGCTGCGTTCGCAGCCGGCACGATGTCCGATGCCGATGCGCGGGCGGCTATTGCGGCCGTTTCGACGTCGTACACGGCAGCATAAGCGGAGCAGGCGGGGCGGATTATGGCCGCCCCACTGGCCCGGCGCTGGCACGCCGGTCCACCGGCTCGCGCCGGCTGCTCCCTCCCCTGGAGGGCCAAGGGTGGAGGTTGGGTAGCAAGAGCGAGCACAACCTGTAAAGGCGTGGACTTGGAGATTCGATGCGGTAAGTGTAATCGTCTGCTGGCTAAGGGAGAGGCGATCGATCTCTCCATCAAATGCCCCCGATGCGGGGCAATCAATCACGTGAGGGCCGCGAGCCCCGTCCGAGAGAGCCAGAGAGCCCCAAATGAGGAGCCCTCACGTGCGCAACAAGATGCTCTTTGATAACGGCATATTGTATAACGGCGATGCCCTGGCCGTGCTGCGTGAGTTGTCGGACGCGTCGGTGGATGCTGTGGTAACCGACCCGCCGTATTCAAGCGGCGGTGTGTATGCGGGAGCGCGGCAGACAGACCCGGCGCAAAAGTACCAGCAGACGGGCACCAAACGGCAGTATCCGCCAATGTTGGGTGATCGCAAGGATCAGCGGTCATACATCATGTGGGCGACCTTGTGGCTGTCCGAGTGTTGGCGNCTNGCCAANCCNGGNGCTCCNGTCCTGGTTTTNTCGGACTGGCGACAACTGCCGGCGATGACGGATGCCGTGCAGGCGGCCGGGTTTGAGTGGCGGGGGATAGTCGTTTGGCACAAGCCTTCGGCGCGGCCGATGCTGGGGAGTTTTAAGCGCGACGCGGAGTTCGTCATCCACGCAGTCAAAGCCCCGGCCAAAGCCTAATAATGTGGTAGCGGCCGAGAAGGTACACCTCACAGGCAAGCCGGTGCCGCTCCTGGTGGATCTGCTTCAGGTCACACCCGAGGGCGGCACAATCCTCGATCCATTCATGGGGGGAGGAACGACCGCTCTGGCCTGCCGAGAGTCCGGCCGCCGCTTCATCGGAATGGAGTTATCGCCCGAGTATTTCGAGCTGGCGGCGGGGCGGATTCGAGAAGCTGAAGGACGGTAAAAAAAACAGCCCGAGAAATCCCCCTGCACAGCGCGGGGGGATTTCTCAAACTAAGTTACACAATTTCTCAAAGTAAGTTGCGCGTTCTAGCTCATTTCGAGGTTTAAAAAAAACGGACCCATAGCGGACCCAAATAGCTTTTCAACGCAAAAGGGGTTGGACCATTGCAGTCCAACCCCTTGAAATTTCTGGTGCTCCCGATGCGATTCGAACGCATGGCCTATCGCTTAGGAGGCGATTCTAAGGGCTTTCACCAGGTTTCACGGGAACACACAAAAACCTTGACGATTCAGTAGGTAATGCCTATTTCCTGTTCATGGTTTTTCACTCGTTTTCACCCGACTTCAGCTAAAAAGTGGGGAGAGAGTGGGGAGAAAATTTGACCTATCTGCTTTTCTTCGTACCTAAGGTTCAAAAATCGGTTTTTCTCCCCATCTTCTCCCCATTTGCTCCGGGAGGTCCAATCATGGCGGTCATATGGAACAAGACGAACTTTCCAGGCGTCCGGTTCTACGAGCACGCGACTCGAAAGCACGGCGTACAAAAAGACCGCTATTTCGCCATCCGCTTTCAAGCCGACGGCAAACGCCGCGAGGAAGGCCTGGGCTGGGCAACGGAAGGATGGACGGCATCCAAGGCCGCTCAAACACTGGCCGAACTAAAGAAGGCTGCGGCCACCGGCGANGGGGCCACCTCCCTGGCCGAGAAACGCGAACAGGCCGAAGCCAAGCGCCAAGCCGAGAAAGTTGCCCATGCCCAGGAAGAACGCGACAATATCACTCTCGCCCAGGCCTGGGAAAAATATCTCCCCATTGCCCGGGCCAACAAGGCCGCCCATACAGCCTACGCCGAGGAAGCCGCCTACCGTCTGTGGCTCTCCCCTACCCTGGCCGACAAGCCATTACGGGATATCAAGCCTATCCACCTGGAGCGCATCAAAAAGACGCTGGCCGANGCCGGCCGGTCTGCTCAAACGGCCCGGCATGTCCTGGCTGCTTTGCGGCAGGTGTTCAACTTCGCCAAACGCCATGGCCTCTATGCCGGCGACAATCCGGTTTCTCTGGTCAAAAAGCCCATGACCGATTCCAGACGGCTGCGCTTCCTGACCCATGACGAGGCCGACCGGCTACTCGCCGCTCTGGCCGAGCGTGAATCCAACGTCCATGACATGGCATTGCTCGCCCTGCATTGTGGCCTGCGGGCCGGCGAAATTTTTTCCCTGACTTGGGGCGATGTTGACATGGAGCGCGGCGTTCTCATCCTGCGGGACACCAAGAGCGGCAAGACTCGGGCGGCCTTCATGACCGAAGCCGTTGCGGCCATGCTCGCTGACATGGAACGCCGAGGTCCCGACGACCTCGTATTTCCCTCCACCAATGGCGGCCGTATCGTCCAGATTTCCGAGACCTTCAACCGTGTGGTTACCGCCCAGGGGCTCAACAACGGCGTAACTGATCCACGCCAAAAGGTTGTTTTCCACACCCTGCGCCACACCTTTGCCTCCTGGCTGGTCGAGCAAAGCGTGGATCTCTACACGGTCAAAGAATTGATGGGCCATGGCACACTGGCCATGACCGAGCGTTACAGCCACCTTTCCCCGGACAAGCTGCGCCGGGCGGTCAAAACGCTTGAAGCGGGCATGGATACAGCCAAAGCCCGTGGCAACGTCGTGCGGATCAATGGCAAGCAGGAATCACATTGACAATTATAAATCAAAGGTTATAAATAATTATGAACGGTTGGTCAGTCGAATTTGTGAGCGAGTCGGCGGCGGCTGAATTTAACGCGTTGTCGGCCGATATGCGCGCCAAGTTGCAACGGACCTTCCGACTCGTAGAGGAACGCGGCTTGACCGCCTTGGTGAGACCCCTGGCCCGCCCGGTGGATGGGCGGATTTGGGAATTTCGGGTGACAGGACGAGACGGGATAGCCCGGAGCCTGTACGCGGCGACAAGCGGCCAGACACTTTTGGTGCTGCGGACCTTCATCAAGAAAACCCCGAAGACCCCACGTAGCGAAATCGAGATCGCTAAGCGGCGACTGGCGGAGGAAAACCATGCCCAGGATTAAGGCCCGCGACCTGCACGAGAAGGCCATGCGGGAAGACGCCGAATATCGGCGCGAATATGAAGCCCTCGAAGACGAATTTTCCCTGATCGCGGCCATGCTGGACGCGCGACAGAAAGCCGGCTTGACCCAGGCCCAGGTTGCCGAGCGCATGGGCGTGAAGCAGCCTGTGGTTGCAAAGATCGAGGGAGGCCGATCAAACGTCTCCATCGACACCCTCAAGCGTTACGCCCACGCCACAGGATGCAAGCTCAAAGTGGTGTTCGTCCAGGTATGACCGCATGGTCGGCCACCTGGGGCGATGGAATTTGCATGATGCGTTAGCCCCCCGAGGAACCAAAGCGATGCCACATTATCCCGTCGTATTGACCCCTGACGAAAACGGGACTGTCATTGCCGAGGTGCCCGACATTGATCTGGACGGCATGAACTGGGTCAATGATAATTTCGGCCATCCGGTCGGTGATGCGTTTCTCCGGGATGCCGGGATTTTTTGCAGCGATATCGCCGAGCAGCACTGCGTCGATGCCTACCGGACCGACGGTGACGAAACCACGTTCGTTGGCGACGACGCGGTCAGGACATCGCAGGCCCTTGACGCAGACCGCGCTTTGGCCCAGGATCAATATATTAACCAGTAAACCGAGCAGGGTGTCGTCCCCGTGCAGCTCGCCTTTAGTGGCGGCGTGGGGACAACAGGAGCGAAGCCGATGGCCGACTCTACGAAGACAAAATCCGGCGAAAGGCCGCAGGATTGGCCGACCGAGGCGCTAAGCCTGGAAGAGGCGGCGGCCTTCATCAAGAAGCACAACCTCAAGGTGCTTTCGGCCAGCCTGGACCGGAAGAGCAGTCAGGAGGAAGTGTCGTCGCCCCAACCGCTTCCGAATCTGGACTTGTCCACACTGGAGAATCTGGACTGGAACGCCCCGGGAACGGGCTTCGAGGTGCTGAAGGCGATAGCGGCCCTGCAGGAGCCGCAGGAAGCCAGCGACGTGCCGTCGGTTCCGCAGTAGCCGGCACCCACGAAAGTGAGCAGGACGCGGTCCGGTACGAAATCCAAAAGCGTCCGATCTCATCCCCTCCCATGATGTCGGGAAGAATTTTGGCAAGCATCCCGACTACCCAAAATCCGTTCAGAAATGGCCATACCTTCCCGGCCAGGACAAACAGCAGAAAGCCACGCGACGCGGCCAATTTTAAACCACGCGAATTTGGCCTCTGACAGGCATCTTGAGAATGTGGTCGAACTGGGCGGCTGAGGCTGCACGAAGCACTACGGCCAGCCATGGACAAGGCCGCCCCAGGGTCAACAATGTGTTGCGTGGCTATATGGCTCTGGTATGCCGTCCAGGATGGAGAATTAGCGAGGATTCAATGAAAAACAAATCTGTTAGAGCTACTGACTTAATAACTGCACTTTCCGATGCAAATGACCCATTTTATGGCGACAAAAACAATATAGACTTACTATTTAATAATATATTAATATGTACTTCGACAGATATAAAGAACAGTATTTTATCAATGATAAATAGTATTAACAGTGAACAGAGCACGTATAAGTATACATACCTGTGCAAATTACCACAATTTTTTCTTTTTATTTTACTTAATCATATAGGACTTAATGTATATGAAAATAAATCATCAAAAAATTCCTTTCTTTATACCTATGATCCTGGATATCTAGCTGAAAATTTAGACAATTTCATAGTCAACGACAGCGATATTCACATTTTTTTTGAAATACAAAAAATTCCTTTACCATATAAATTGTATCCAACTGATGACAGTAATTCAAAAAGCTACATTGAAAAACAAAATCTAGAAAAAAATGAGGCCTTCACCGAAGTCTTTGACTGTGAAGAAATTAACGCTGAAATAGAGCGTGTCGTAGCAATGACTCCGCAAAGCATAGATGAGTATTACAAAAAGCTTATAGTATTAGATAAGCTTAAAGCAGAAAAGAATAAAATTTTACAAGGTATTATACCAAAAACTACAAATAGCGACGCGAATACATCATTAGATACAATCCCTCGCCAGCACTTTATCCAGATTCTAGAAGCCTTATCCGAAGGGAAAAAGAAATTCGCCCAACTACTTAAAAAAATTGGATTTACCCTTGAGGAAATAGGCCATCTCTTGCGTGAACCGGGCGAGATCGATGGGACGGATGCAAATAGGAAAAGAGCATATAGACTATTGTCTATGCAAAGAATGAAATAGCCACAAATTGTCCAACCCTGTCCAACGATTTGTCCATGGCACTCCTTGTAAATTATTTACAATACTCCCGTGAAAGATCTTCTTCACGGGAGTCCATATGTCCAACGTCATTGAAGACACCGTCTCTGCCTTACAGTCCGCTCTTCCGCCGGTATTCGCCGGGCTCGCCCTCGACGAGCTGACCGGCGGCGCCATCAACTGGCGCACCATCCAAAACGCCCGTAGCAATCCAGATATCACTATTCCTCCAGAATGCTTCGTCTACTCCGGGCGGAAAGTCCTGGTGCGCCGTGACCCGTTTCTTTCCTGGTGGCGTTCCACCCTTCACGTAAACCCAGGCTATGCAAAGCAGAGGGCCGGCCATGTCGAGTAAGAGGATGCCGACACAAGCCGCTGCACGTGTAAACGAACTCCGAGAACAGATTCAACGTGCCAACGCCATTGCGCTTGAGCAGTTAGCTGACTTGCTCCGCCTCTGGCTGCCCGGCGGCCGGGTTGAAGGCAAGGAATACGTCTGCGCTAGCCTCAGAGGAGGACAAGGCCGCTCGTGCAAGATCAACCTGACCACCGGGCTCTGGGCCGACTTCGCGACCGAAGCCAAAGGAGGCGACCCGGTGTCCCTGTATGCAGCAATACATGATCTGCACCAAGCTGAAGCAGCCAAGGAGATTGAGGATGCTCTCGGAAGCGTATCCAGCCAACCCCCGGACAGGTTTAGAAAAAAATCAATCACGCGTGCAGCTTCACGCTCCGATGCTTCAGAGCAAATCACCTTGCCAGTTCCCCCGGACGCCCCTCCACCACCCGATACGCGACGATGCCGACAAGGCGATACATGGATTGAAAGGACTGTCGCAGCTCGCTGGACCTATCGGAATGCACAGGGAGACCTCTTGGGCTATGCCTGCCGCTTCGAGCTGCCCGACGGTGTCAAGGAGGTTGTTCCTCAGGTCTTCGGCAAGGCGAACGGTCGAGCACATTGGCTCTGGAAAGCCTTTCCCAATCCTCGCCCACTCTATGGCCTGGATCGTTTGGCTGCTTCGACTGCTGATACCCCGATCCTCATTTGTGAGGGAGAAAAAACAGCGGACGCAGCCCAACGACTTCTCCCAAATGCTGTGGCCATGACTTGGCCTGGTGGATCGAAGGCCGTGGGCAAGGCCAAATTCTCCTCGCTGGCAGGACGGAATGTCGTCATCTGGCCGGATGCGGACAAGTGCGGCTACGAGGCGGCTATGGACGTGGCGGTAACTCTGGAGAAAATTGGCACAGCTGTCCATATCGTTTCACCACCTGAAGATGTCAAAGCGGGATGGGACTTGGCGGACGCAGAGAACGAAGGATGGACCACAACCAAAGTTATGCACTACATCAAGAAGAATATAATATTGCCATCTGCCTTCACTGATCTGTCCAATTTCCGTTATGGAATTGAGTCTCGCTGTCTTAAAACCATAACACAGCAGAAAACAATCCGAATTGAAAGCGGTAAAGCTGACATTGTGGATGATTGTGAAACTATTTTATCTAGAAATGATTTACCTATTGAGTACCGAATCTTCCAGCGTGGAGCGCAACTTGTCCGACTGGCGAAACTACCAATATCCCCACAAAGCAATAANNCTCAGCGACTTCTGAAAGCGGTACGTATTCTAGCTGTCGAAAAACCATTNATCATAGAGGTGCTAAAGCGCTTTGGCNAATTTGAAAAAATGANCCGTCAGGGAGAATTCCGANTTTCTGACCCACCCAANGANGTTGCCGACTCCATCCTGGCCCGGGCTGGTTTATGGCCCATGCCCGCACTTCGGGGAGTCTTGACATGCCCAACGCTACGTCCGGATGGCACGCTACTGCTCGCACCTGGCTATGATCCACAAAGCCAGTATTATTTCGCTCATCACCTCAATGCCAGAATTCCCNCCAATCCNACACATTCGGAAGCAAAAGAAAAGATAAACTTGATCAATGAATTACTGACNGNATTCAATTTTGTAGAACCAGTGGACCGNGCCGTCGCTTTATCTCTGATCCTCAGCACGGTNGTGCGGCCTATGCTTGACCACACGCCACTTTTCGCAATAACGGCACCACTGCGCGGCAGTGGGAAATCATATTTAATGGACATTGCATCAATGATAGCAACAGGTCGAAGCGCGGTAGTCCTTTCAGCGACGCTAAATCGCGCGGAGCTTGAAAAACGTCTTATTGGCAATCTGCTGTCAGGAGACCAGCTCATCGATCTGGACAACTTCAAAGGGGTCTTAAAATCTGATCTACTGTGCCAAGCGCTTACGGCTGACACAATAAAAATTCGCCCCCTTGGCACCTCCGCCCTGGTTGAAATACCCAACACAGCGCTCTGGTCCGCCAACGGCAACAACTTGGTGCTGTCTGGCGATTTAGTACGCCGCTCCCTACTGTGCCGACTGGACCCAGGATGCGAACGCCCGGAGGAACGCAGGTTTGCCTCTAACCCTCTTGAGCACGTACGCACCAACAGGACCGAGTACGTAAGCGCCATTTTGACCATCTTCCGCGCCTACATCGTCGCTGGTCAGCCGGATATGGGTGGCAAGCCCTTCGGCAGCTTCAGCCAATGGTCCGCCCTCGTTCGCGGTGCGCTCATGTGGGTCGGAGAACCTGACCCGTGCGCCAGCCGTGACGCCATCATGGATGAAGATCCGGAACTGGCGCAGTTGCGCGCTCTGCTTAACCTCTGGCGGCAAAGTATTGGTAATAAAGTTATAAAGATCAGGCAGTTGATAGAGCGTGCTACTAACGGCTCTGAACTCTACGAGGTTCTTACCGATATCTCTGGGGAAGAAAAAGGTCCTGGTGGAATCAATGCTCGCCGCCTGGGCCATTGGCTCAAGCGTCACAAAAACCGCATCGTCGATGGATTCAAGCTTATCCAGGTAGCAGGTACAAACATGGCCAGTTGGCAGGTTGTCCAGGTCGCGGAGGGCCAAGCATAGGTTTCTGAGGTTTTGAAGGTTCTTTCCCGCCTCATCTGAAAACAACAGAGCAAAATGGAGCATAGTTTTGAGGGCTTGGGCAAAACCTCAAAACCTACCAAACCTTCACCTTGAAGTGGTGATGTATCACTCCTAACTCATTAAATTTCACTCTACTACAGCAATTTTATTGATTATATTTGGTAAATATTAACTCGCGCTTCACTCTTTGCATCCTGATTCTTGAAAAAATCGGCCATGGCTTCCACCCCACAAACCTACAATATGGGCAAACGCGAATTGCGAGAATTACACAGCAATCTCCATTCAGTTCCTAACCAGCCGCTGGCATCTGCTAACAGCCTGTTGAAAAACCTCATAGTTTGACGGAGAATCGCCTCGTCAGGGTTGGAGGAAGGCATGGGACATGACCGTCAGTACGAGCAAAAGGGACTGTTCCATGGAGGAAAAAAATTCATTTATCCCGAAATAAATGTAACTTATTAAACTAATATATATTATATTTATACTAGCCATTCACGGTATNAACTCCAATAGCCGAGTTATTGTAGCCCAATGAGGGCAAGGGAGTGCTCTGTGAAACCGCCCCAACAAATTATCAATGACCATATCCCAGCCTTACCACTCGACAGATGCCTCGCCAAAACCCGCACGTCGCCCGAGGGCCAAAAGTTACCTGGGCGTACAGTAGAGGAGCACTGCCGCATAGCTGGCGCTATATCCAAGGAGCTGTTGCGGCGGATGTCCCCTTCAAAACGCAGGCTAGTCCCCCAGCAGGCCTTTATTCCGGCCTTGCTCCACGATATTGGCAAGATTTGCGATGCCTTCCAATCCAATATTTATAAAGCCACTGGAGCTGAAGTCGACAGCATACCGGAATTACGCGCTGGTCGATACGATCTATTTCAGATGGAGGGGGGGGGGCACGCCGCCCTTGGCCTAGCTTGTCTGGCAGACGAGCACGCACCTGAAGTGCTGGGGCGCATTGTCGGCGAGCACCACGGACGCCACCTTGGCAACGTCAGTAATTACCTCCCTTCAAGTCGTCCACTCTACGGCGGTGAGTCGTGGTTTGAAAAGCGACATGAGTTGCTGTTGCGACTCGTCGGCAAATCGCCGCAGTGGCCGCTTCCCGATGGCGAAGCCTCGGCCCAAGTACTTTCTGGGCTCACAGTGGTGGCCGATTGGATCGCTTCCGGCCCTTTTTTCGACGACCCTGACGAGGATTGGCCCTCCCTTGTGCCGCAGGCTGTGGACGCAGCGGGATTCGTTACTTTCGCCGTGCGGCCGCAACTGAGCTTTTCCAATATTTTTTCTTTTGAGCCGCGGGCCATGCAACGGGATTTTATTTCCTCTGTGCAAGGGCCCGGTGTCTACCTCCTGGAAGCCCCCATGGGGCTCGGCAAGACGGAAGCCGCACTGTACGCGGCCTACCGCATGCTTGTCAGCGGGCAAAGCTCCGGCCTTTACTTCGCCCTGCCTACGCAGTTGACCTCAAACCGCATCCACAGCCGAGTCAGCTCGTTTTTAGGACGCATTCTCGCCGATGGCGGCAAACCGCTCCTGCTGCACGGAAAATCCTGGCTACATGAATACATAGGGCAGGTCATGGGCGCGGAAGCCGCCCCTGAGAAATCATGGTTTAACCAGGGCAGGCGCGGCCTTCTGGCCCCTTTTGCCGTGGGCACGGTGGACCAGGCCCTGCTTGCGGCCATGCATGTGCGGCACGCCCGTCTGCGGGCCTTCGGCTTGGCGGGGAAAACCGTCATTTTAGATGAGGTGCACAGTTACGATGCCTACACTGGATGCATTCTGGACAAACTCGTGGAGTTGCTGACGCAGTGTAACTGCACTGTCATCATCTTAAGCGCCACACTCACGGCGCAGCGCCGGACCGCCTTTACGAAAACACACAGCAACAATACCGCCTACCCACTTATCAGTGCCAAACCGCACAACGCCAGCTTCTTGGAAACGGCCAGTCCGCCGCCGCTTTCGACCAGCGTTCTCCTGTGCCATGTTCTGGATGACGGGCAAGCGGTGGAAGAGGCTCTCAAACGGGCAGAACAAGGCCAGCGCGTGCTCTGGGTGGAAAATACCGTCAAGGAAGCACAGACGCTGTATGGCCTGCTCTCGGCCCGCGCCCTTGCTTTAACACATGGCCAAGTGGAGGTTGGGCTGTTGCATTCCCGCTTCACTCCAGTCGACAGGGCACACAATGAGGAGACCTGGACAACCTGCTTTGCTCCCGATGCTCCGCAACGTGGCGAGCTTGGCTTCATATTGGTCGGTACGCAGGTTGTCGAGCAGTCGTTGGACTTGGATGCAGACTTTCTTGTGACCCGCTTCTGCCCAACGGACATGCTCTTGCAACGGCTTGGACGGCTTTGGCGACATGGCGCAAACGCCGTAAAGCCCACGCCGCGTCCACCGCAGGCCCGATGTGAGGCCTGGCTGCTGCACCCTGACCCATCGTTCGCCCTGCTCGATCCCAAGCGGGCATTTGGTCCCAGCGGCTTTGTGTACGCGCCCTACGTGCTTTGCCGCAGCCTGGAACAATGGCGGCAGCGTAGCGATATCTCCTTGCCCCAGGACATCCGGCCCATTCTGGAACGCACCTACGCCGAACGCGTAGAAACTCTCCCTCCGCTCATTGCTGCCCTGCAAGAGCTGCAAACGGCGCGTGACGCCCTACGCAGCAGGGCGCTTTACGCCACGGCCAGCGGCGGCCAGCAAGGCATGGACGAAATTCCCCCAACCCGCCTCAATCAGCGTCCTGAAGCGGATGTCCTGCTGCTCCGGCAGTGGCATCCCTCATGGCGTGGACTGCTCCTCGCGGACGGATCGGAAATATCCCTTGCCGATGATGATATAAAGTTATTAATAAAAAACGTATCAACAAACAGAACAATTCCATGGCGCAACAAAGGGCGCACAGCCGCCCGTCTTGCCCTGAACATGGTGCGGGTGCCGGAACATGACGCACCGCCTCGTAACACCATGACCCAGCTTGAGCGCTGGGTGTGTTGCGACAATCTTCGCGTGGCGCTGATCCGGCCGGACGACAGCTTATGCGCCTTTGACGGCTTGCGCCTGGATGGGAAACGGCTCTCGTACCGTAGCGACCTCGGATATATGGTGGAGTAACACCGGGCAAAACAACAATTCTGGATTGCGATGACGGGGTAAACCTGGATTGAGGAGATTCTATGGCGGAAAAGCGCTTCAATCTTGTGGAAGAACCATGGATTCCCGTAGCCGACAAGGGACTTGTTGGATTGCGTCAGCTTTTTTCAGACAGCACACTGCGGGCACTGGGCGGCTCTCCCCTCAATAAAATAGCCGTTATGAAGCTGCTGCTGGCCATAGCGCAGACGGCGCATACCCCTGATGACGACAAGGCCTGGCAGGCTCTCGGGCAGGATGGGCTGGCCGATGCCTGCCTTGCCTATCTTGACCAGTGGCGCGACGCCTTCTGGTTGTATGGCGACACGCCCTTTCTGCAAATGCCCGCCGTGGCCAAGGCCAAGCCGCTGCCGTACGGGGCACTTCTGCCCGATGTGGCCAGCGGCAACACCTCCATCCTGTTCCAGACGCAGTGGGGACCGGACATGACGGATGCCCTGCGGGCTATGGTCCTGCTGGTCAACATGTCCTGCTGCTTTAGCGGTAAAAAGGTGGACAACACCATCTCACTGTCCCCGGGGTATAAAAAAGGCGTGAGCGGTGAAGCTGGGCCGGCCCTCTGCAGTCGCGGGCTGCTGCACAGTTTTCTCCAGGGGGACAGCCTACGCCAAACAGTCTGGTTCAATCTCATGACCGGAGCAGACATCGCTTCCATGGGCGTTTTTCCCGCCGGGCTCGGCACGCCGCCATGGGAACGCATGCCCCAGGGGGAGGACTGCCCCGTGGCGAAGGGGCTGCGCGCCAGTCTCATGGGCCGTCTGGTCCCTCTGGCACGGTTCATGTTACTGCGCGAAAAAAGCGTCTGTTATATTGAAGGATTGAAACATCTCAACTACCTGCATGGAAATATTATTGATCCCTCGGCGGCTGTGGATTTCACGGACCCCAAAAAGCCCAAGGCGCTTTGGGCCGATCCGTCCAAACGGCCCTGGCGCTCCCTGACCTCGTTGTTGCAATTTGTCAGCGGCACTCCTTCCGTCAGCAAAAAAGGCTATTGGTGCCCTTTGCTCAAAAGTGGCATCACGCGCCTGCGCCAATTCCATATTGGGGCATTCCAGTTATGGTGCGGTGGAATCAAGTTGAGCAGCAACGCAGGGGAGCAATACCTCACTGGATCAGATGATATTGTGGAATCAGAATTCTCCCTGACTACTGATTATATGACTGGAGAATATGACAAATGGTTCTCATCATTTCAGCACAATATGGAGTTGTTAGAAGGAATAGGAAAAACGCTCTACGGCGCTGTCATAGGCTATTACAAGGACGAGAAGGCCGATACGGCCGGAGACCTTGCCGCCACGGCAACTCATGTGTTCTGGCAGCAGGCCGAACGCCATGCGGAGAGCCTTTCCCTGGCCTGCAGCCTGGACGATCCCCGGGAGGAGGACGCGGTCATGCGGCGCATGCTCGCCTGCGCCCAAAACGCCTACGACCAGACCTGCCCACAGGCGACAGCACGGCAACTGCAAGGGTGGGCGCGGCACCAGCCTCGTTTCCGCTTGAGTACAGCAACCGCCGGTAAGGCAAAGGACAAGTAACATGGGGGAAGAAAAAACAACTGGAGCCCAGCGGTTCGTCGCTACGGTGCTGGCGCGCTGCCTCAATGACCGGGGTTTTGCCGCCAGGCTGCGACGGGCGGACAATCCCGACACCGAAGACCAGAGTTGGGGCGTATTGACCGGCCTGGGCGTGGATATCAACCGGGAAACGGACTCTCTGCCCCATGCACTGGTGGGCGCGGCCCTCAGCCGGCTCAAATCGAACGCCGATGGCGATCTGGATCTGGGGCAAGCGCTGCACGACTGCTTTNAGNAAGGCGACCAGGGCGAAGCGCGCCTGCGCCGGGTNCTGGCCTGCGNCAGTCTGGGCGAGGTCGTGACCGTTTTGCGCCCCATACTGCGCCTGATAGGAGCACGGGACGTGCCTCTGGCCTATGCCGATCTGCTCGACGACCTTCTCCACTTTCCCATTCGCTGGGAGCGCATGCGACGGCGTTGGGCTTCGCGCTTCTACGCCCGGGACGGCGAACCCGACCAGAAAAACGCACAAGGGACGACCTCCGCCTCGGCCGGGGAGGACTGACATGTTGTACCTGAGCCAGTACACCCTTTCCTTCACCGAGGCCCGGGAACTCCGGCTGACGGACGGCTATTCGGTGCACCGCGTGGTCTACGGCCTTTTTAAAGACGTCCGCGGGGGCAATACCCAGGAACACAGCGGCATACTGTTCGCGGACAAAGGCTGCAAAGACCGGAAAAGACGACTGTGGATACTGTCAAACCGTTTGCCACGCGAGGTTGAAAAAGGCGAGTTGGCCTCCAAGGACCTGCCTCTGGAGTATCTGCAATTTGCCCACTATGATTTCGAAGTGGTGGTCAACCCGGTTCGACGCGACAACCAGAACGGCAAAATGGTTCCTCTGCGCGACAGAGAAGCAGTGGCCCAGTGGTTCTGCGCCAAGGCTCCAAGTTGGGGTTTTGCCGTCCATGAGTCCTCCCTTCTGGTGGCGGATATGGCGGTAGATGCCTTTCACAAGGGCGGCGGACTGGTCACATTGGGCAAGGCCACGTTGACGGGCAGCCTGCACGTGACGGACCGCGAGGCGTTCATTGCCAGCGTCAGCAACGGCATCGGCAAGGGCAGAGCCTTTGGCTGCGGCCTTTTACAAATTATTCCCAAGCAGTGAGGAACCCTATCATGATGAATCCATTTACGGGCATCGGCATTGAATTTCATATCCTGCAGTCTTTCCCGGTGACCTGTCTCAACCGTGATGACGTTGGCGCGCCGAAAAGTGCCATCGTGGGCGGTGTACAGCGCGCACGCGTCAGCTCCCAGTGCTGGAAACGACAGGTGCGCCTGGCCCTGCATGACATGGGCGTAAAAATTGGCATCCGCACGAAAAAACTGGCCGAGTTGCTTGCGGATGCCTGCAAGCGCCATGGCGCTACGGAAGCCCAGGCCGCCGCCTGCGCCACCATCCTGGCGAACACACTGACCAAGGATACGCTTTTTTTCCTTTCGGTCGGCGAGGTGGACGCCCTGGCCCAATATGCCCAAGCCTGCGGATTTACCCTGCCGACTGAAAAGAAATCGGCAAAAAAGAAAAACGCGGCCCAAGAGGATGAAACCGCGGGGGATGTCCTGGCCAAGACGGAAATGTCCAAGCTGAAGGCCTGCCTGAGCAGCGCCAAAACCGCGGCAGACGGACTGGATATTGCGCTGTTCGGACGCATGGTGGCCCAGGAGGCCAGCCTGAACGTACAGGCGGCGACGGCCTTTGCCCATGCCATTTCCACGCACAAGGTCAGCAACGAGGTAGAATTTTTCACCGCACTGGACGATTTGCGGGACGAACCCGGTTCCGCCCATATGGGCAGCCTGGAGTACAATTCCGCCACCTACTATCGTTACGTGAGCCTTGATCTTGGACAGTTGTGGGAGAACAGCCATGGCGATGGCATGGTCACGGCGGTGGACGCCTTTGTGAAGGCCCTGTACCTGGCCGTGCCCGCCGCGCGTCAGGCCACGCAGTCCGGCGCGTGCCTGTGGGACTATGCCCGCGTGCTGGTGCGCAAGGGGCAGCGCATGCAGGTAAGCTTCGACAGTCCCGTTACGGCCAAGGGTGAAGGCTATCTCGCGCCCAGCAAGGACGCGCTGGATGCCGCGCTTGAGCGCAATGCGGCGCGGTGCGGCAGTCTTTATGGCAAATTGACGGATGTGACCTTCGGCGGCCAGTCGGAAATTTCCATAGACGACCTGGCCAAGGCCCTGACGGCACAGGTGGCGCAATTGGCGCAAGGAGGTCAGGCATGAGCAACCTGCTCCTTTGGCTGGAAGCCCCGCTTCAGTCATGGGGGGCGGATTCCCGCTACGGCAACCGTGACACCTTGCCCTTTCCCACGCGGTCGGGGGTTCTGGGCCTGTTGTGCTGCGCAGCCGGTCGCGGCGGCGCGCAAGAAGAATGGCTGCAGCGAATGGCCGGCCACGGGCAGACCGTCGCGGCCTATGCCCGGCAGGGGAAGTCCGGGCCGGTCCGGCCACCGTTGCTGCGGGATTTTCATATGGTGGGCAGCGGTTATGATACCTCCGACCCATGGCAGAACCTGCTGGTGCCCAAGACCGTCGAGGGGAAAAAGCCGGTCGGGTCTGGCTCCAAGATGACCTTCCGTAACTACCTGCAGGACATGGCCTTTGCCTGCGCATTAGATTTGCCGGAGGACGAGGCGACGGTTTTGGCGGAGGCCTTGCAGCAGCCTGTGTGGGAATTGTCGCTTGGACGCAAGAACTGCCCGCCTGCCGACGTTGTGGGGCGCGGGGTATTCGCGGACGAAGAGGCGGCCTTGAAGGCTGCGGAGGCGATTGCCGCCGCCAAGCAGCGCGTGCGGGTGTTTACCGTGCGTGAAGGTGCTTTGGACAGCGGTGAGGTATTGACGCTCAACGATGTTCCGGTGTGCTTCGGCCTGCGCAAGGTCTATCGCGATAGGCAGGTTACCATGGAAGTCGTGACGAATGGCGCAGACTGATATGCAAGCCCCGGCTCCGGCCGGGGAATTTTTCAGACCAGGAGGGGAAAGAAGCAGTCGCCGAGAGTTCCCTCCAGCCACAAGATCTCTACGGTCCATGGGCAAAAACAGCGCTAGAGGAATCCATGCCGCAAAATGACAACCAAGGGGAGCAAGAGAAGGCAAAACGTCTGTTTGTTCGCATCACGCGCGAAANCCTGCCCCGCGTTACAGACAAATATCCCTTTGTCTACCTTGAACGGGGTCGTCTGGAAATCGATGACAGCAGCATCAAATGGATAGACGCCCAGGGTGCCTGCTTGAGAATTCCCGTAGCAACGGTGAACTGTCTACTTCTCGGCCCGGGGACGTCGGTCACCCATGAGGCTGTCAAAGTGGCGGCTGCCGCCAACTGCTGCATTTGCTGGGTGGGAGAGGACAGTATGCTTTTCTATGCCGCGGGGACCACGCCCACCTCGCACACCCGAAACATACAGCGTCAGGCAATGCTCGCCAGCGATCCACGGGCATCGTTGGCCGTGGCCAAAGCCATGTTCAAACGACGTTTCCCCGATGCTGATCTGGAGGGCAAGGAGTTACCGGAACTCATGGGTATGGAGGGCTTTCGCGTTCGCAATCTGTACGAGGCCAAGGCGCAGGAATACGGAGTGGGTTGGAAGGGGCGTTGTTTTGTTCCAGGCAAATTTGAAATGAGTGACTTGGTCAATCAGATACTTACCTCGGCCAATGCAGCCCTATATGGAATTCTCGGTTCAGTGATCCACAGCATGGGGTATTCTCCCCACCTAGGATTTGTGCATTCTGGCAGCCCACTACCACTCATCTACGATATGGCTGACCTATACAAGCGAGATTTATGCGTTGATCTTTCATTTTATATGTGCCGTAAGCTGGCTGGAAAATATAACAAATACAGTGTTGCAGAGGCTTTTCGAGAGCGTGTACAGAAAATGGATTTGCTTTCGCAAGCTATTTCTGATCTAGAAGAATTTCTTGGAGAAAAAAGTGCTCGTCGTTATTGCAAATGATCTTCCTCCGGCAGTGCGAGGAAGAATGAAGCTCTGGTTTGTGGAGCCGCGAGCGAATATCTTTGTATCCGGCATAAAGGATAACGTGGCGCGCACGGTTGTGAGCTATTTGTATGAGCACTGTCCGCCGGAAAGCGGCCTGCTGGTATTCCAGCGTCTGCCGGAAGCGCCTGGTTATCGGATTTATGGATTAGGCGATCACGATCGTGAAATAGTCGAGATGAGCGGCCTGCAACTCGTACTTGAACGTCCCAACCCAAAACGGTAACCGAGGGAAAGGGCTGTCAAAAAAACGAATGATTTCACGGTGTCTTCCCCACGCCCGTGGGGGTGTTTCTCTATCGCCGCTTGATCTTCGTGTGGGAAGTGGGTCTT
>JGI20225J20221_1000620_pt1 | contig 54278 bp, 46 predicted proteins | sample BioMet4_FD_20221 | JGI IMG/M metagenome (IMG submission 20221) | reverse complement strand
AGGAAAGCGACTAGCCTTTGTGTTCAAAAAGCTAATGTTCTCTTTAACAATGTTAACGACTACAATAATAACGTAAGCTTTATTTTCTTGAGGGGGTCCCTATGGGAAAAGATGATAAGAACTCGATAGGTTGGCGAATCGCCAGCAGGAGACAGGAACTCCATTTTACTCAGGCCCAGTTAGCAGAAAAAACCGGAGTTTCCATCCCGACAATAAGCAACATCGAAAGCAACAAGAGAATACCGTCTGTCTCCTCTCTCATGCAGATCGTACCGATGCTAAATTGCTCTTTGGATTACATCGTTCTTGGAAAAGAGGGGACGGAACCTTTGAAGCCGGCTGAGAAGGACGTCGAAGAAGAGATTCTTCGGTCAGTTGCCGGATTGATTAAGCTCAAGGTCGTATTTCCGAAGGGCGAGCCCGACTACAAGGATGTCTTTGACGAAGACGCCGACCTCGGATTCATAACGGGCTTCCCGAAGCAGGTGGTCCTCCAATTCGCCGAAAAAGTCGACAAATTAAGGCAAATCAAAAATACCGCCCAAAGCCTCGACAAACGGTTTGACGACATAGTCGAAGAATACATCACGACATACAAGCCGCTGCTCAGAAAGGCTCTCGACGAATCGGACTATTGGAAAAAAGTCCGTGACGAATAGCCGACTTCGTTAAGTGCGATGGCTGACAAAATGGAGGAATACATGGAAGACTATCAAAAAATCTACGACCCAAAGTTGGAAAGAGACGCCCTGCTCCTTTGCTTCGAAGAACTTCTAATCAAAAATGGCTATCTGATTTCCCTTTGCAACGAGGATGGCTCGGTTAAAGGATTCGCCGACCTGACCGTGAAGCGGAATGGAAAGCCGTTCAGCATCCACGTTAATATCCGAAATATCAGCAACGCCTGCCTCCCCTACGACCCATCTGTCATGAGACGCCAAGTCGCGGCGCTCGACGTTGGTCTCCTCCCTCAAAACAAAGACGGCGAGGTGACGGTCTTGCTGGGAGTATGCGAAATAGACGAAAAGAAAGTCTTTGCCATTTGGAACGCATTCTATTTCGTCGGCCACAAGACGAATAGGTCCTGCTACGTTTCTGCCAAGGATCTCCTAGAAGCATCCGAAAGCGGCTTGGCCATCTCCTCTTACTCTGATACGCCCGTATACGTATCCACAACAGAAAGGTTCGCAGAAGCACTAGATAAATTTATCGAAGTTAACTGCATCTAAAATGCCAATACTTAACAACAACTACACATACATCGATCTTTTCGCTGGTATCGGCGGATTTCGTCATGCCATGAATGGATTTTCAAACGGCCAGGCCCAATGCTTGTACGCATCCGAAATCAATGACGCCGCAGCCAACATTTATGAGCGTTATTTCCATCAGCGACCGCTTGGCGACATCCGACAAGTGGACCCACTTAAATTGGGCTATCCGGCGCCGGACGTCGTCTGCGGAGGATTCCCGTGCCAGACTTTCTCAAAAGGCGGAAATCAAGCTGGATTCAAGGACTCAAGAGGCACTTTGTTCCGCGAAATCGTGAGAATCATCGAAGAATACCCAAACGAGGAGCGGCCAAGAATCCTGATTTTGGAGAACGTGCAAAACCTTCTCCACCACGACAAAGGGGAAACTTGGAAGACGATTCACCATGAAATCGAAGAAGCGGGTTATAACGTCATAGAAAAGCCCATCGTTGCTGCCCCAAAGGATTTTGGCGTACCCCAACTTAGAAACCGGGCAATCATTCTCGCCGTCCGAAACGATATTTATGACGGCCCCATCGACCTTCAGATAAAGAGAATCAGGGCTGGGCACAGCCATCTTTCCAGCGTCCTCGAGACAGATCTTTCCGATGAAGACAAAAAGAAATATGCATTGGATGATAGGGAAACCCACATCCTCGACTGCTGGCAGGATTTTATGAACCGTATCCCGAAAGAGGAATGGGTTATAGGATTCCCCATTTGGAGCGATGAATTCGGGAACAAAAAGAGCATTAAAAAGCTTCCTCAGTGGAAGCAGGACATTATAATGAAGAACAGAAACTTCTATATTGCCCACCAAGATCAGCTTAGTGCTTGGCTGAGACATTGGCACGTAAGGAAGGATTTTACTCCCACCGACCGAAAGTTCGAATGGCAGGCGGGTACGGACATGAATTCCGTTTACGAAGGCATAATCCAGTTCAGGACCAGCGGAATCCGCGTAAAGCGCCCAACTGAGTCGCCGGCTCTGGTGGCCATGGACCACCGCCCGATCTACGGCCCTCTGCGGAGGTACATCACGCCAAGAGAAGCGGCGAACCTTCAAAGCTTCCCGTCTGATTTCCAATTCGGAGACGACGAGCACGAAACGTACAAGCAATTAGGAAATGCCGTAAACGTCGTTGTCATACAGTCGATATTCACACTATTCGTCAATTTCTTGAATCAAAAATTGGGGGAACAAAACCATGGAAACAACTAAGGAATACGATGTCACAGTCGAGTCGGGAATCATCGCTATTTTCCAATCTCAGACATACAAACTCGAAAGAGTCATGGCAGAGTTCATTGACAACTCCCTCCAGAATTTCCTTGACCACGAAAAAGAACTGTCAAAAATGACCGACGGCGGCAAATGCAACGTCAGCATCATATGGGACGACAAGCACATCGTCATCAGAGACAACGCATTTGGCATGACCGACGAAGAATTCGGTCGAGCGCTCAAACTGAAAGCCTTCAACCCCAGGGCGGCGGAAGGAAACAGGCTTTCCGTTTATGGGATGGGGCTCAAATATGCCGCCGTATATCTTGGGAACCACTACGCAATCGACAGTTCTTGCTACGGAGCGGGAAAACATCGACACGCGGAAATTGATGTCCCTACATTCGAAAAGGAAAACCCCAAAACCGTTCCGGCAAAAATCTCCGACGTCATGGAGGATGAGCACGGTACTGTCATTGAGATCACGAGCCTTCGAGCCAAACGGACGGACGACAAAGAAAAAGATCTGAGAGATAAACTCGGCGTTATCTACCACTATTACATCCAGCCTGGCATTCTCACTATCACTGTTAACGGAATTCCAGTCCATTATCAGAAGCCTGACCTCAGGAAGAACGACAAGGAAGGCGGAACGTACTACGAAAAGTTTGAAAGCGCATTTGACTCAAACGGAGTCACATATTCGTTCACAGGGTGGGTTGGAATCCTGGTAAAAGGCGACCAGTCCAGAACCGGATTGAATCTTGTCCAAGCCAAGAGATGCATCCAACTTGGATACCGGCCCGAGAAGATCTTCGGCAAAGGAAACAGTTTTCAAAACTCACGTGTAGTCGGCGAAGTCGTTTTCAGCGGCGACCACAGTATCCTTTCATATGATAAAGACCAATTTGTTTGGGCGGACAATGGAGCCGAGGATGCTTTCATTGCAAAATTGATGGCAGACCCACGCTTTTCTTCCATCATTAAGGCCTCAAAAGATCTCAAGAAGGAAGAGAACGCTGACAAAATCAGAGAAAAAACTTTCGACAACGTCGATCTCCCGGGAGTGGAAGCAGAGAAAACAAAGAAGAAAAAAGACGAGTCCAAGGGAAAAGATCCCGTCGTCATCTCGCCCGTGCAGCCCGCTCCATCAAGCGAACCTTCGTCACCGGCAGCTGTTCCAGAAAAGCCGACCGATTCGGCAAAACCAAAGGATGAGCCGACAACGGCTCCAGCGCCGGCCCCGGAACCCGAAAAAGTTCCTGGCAATTCCGCTACAGTCGAAAGCGATAGCCTGTTTAAAAAACTAACCGTCGACGTTGAAGGGAGAAAAGTCCCGCTTTATGCCGATGTCGTAGAAGGGTCACCCGATGATGAGTGGCTGACGATGGACCACTACAAGGACGGTTATATGCTCCACATCAATTTCAAGAATTCGTACATCGCCAAAAATTTCACGACCCAAAACGCAGTCGTCGGATCGAACGCGATTGCCTTGGCAATCGGCGCTTCCATCCTGAAAGCTCAGGATTCCGGGTTAAAATTGGGTAACTCGCTTCTTCTCTTGAAAGCTTTGAACGGGAGCATGGCGGCCCCCGAGAAGGACAAGAATGATAACTGAGTCCAAAATTGTAGTGACAGAAACGGTCGGAGGCCAAGATTCGGGAAATATAAAAAGCCCGATTCTGAATGGGTTTTTTCTATCGAAGTTTCGAGAGAATATGCTCGTAGATGATTCTGAAAAAACCGTCGACCATATTCTCGCAAACTCCTATCAATCTATTGGATATTTCCGTGACCCCCACTGCTCCGAAAAATCGCTGCTTCAGGTTCCGGTCAGAATACTTTGCCTAGGGAAGGTACAGAGCGGCAAAACTTCCTTCTTTCTTGGGTCGATAGCGCTCGCCTTCGATAATGGCTATGACATCGCTTACATCCTTGGAGGGACGAAACTTCGGCTGAAAAAGCAGAATTTCGGCCGCGTCGAAGAAGCTTTTCAGAACAACAAGGACAAAGTAAAAGTCATCGATGTCACCCGAGGCTTCAAGGATGATTTAAGAGACCTCATCGCAAAAGGCTTCAAACTGATACTCGTTATCCTCAAAAATCCAGCGAAGAAGACAAACCTCGGTCAACTCGCCAAGTACTCTGAAGAATACCAAGATATACCCGCTCTGATTGTTGATGACGAAGGGGACGAGTTTACCCCTGGCAATCCGAAGAGTAAGACGAAGGCCGGCGGAAAAACCCACGATAAAATCGGCGAGATCATAACTAAGTTCACCCGCTGTACCTTCTTGACCGTGACGGCCACCCCGCAGGCGAACCTTTTGGTTTCTACTTTCGATGTCGTTTCCCCGGACAGGCTCGTCCTCGTCCAGCCAGGCGAAGGATACACCGGTGGCACGGAGTTCTTCGATGATTCGACCAACCCCCATGTCGTAGTAATTGGTGACAGCGACGATTTCCAAGAATCGATCCCGGATACTTTCAAAGACGCGCTTTGGTTCTTCCTTTTCTCATGTGCGCTTAAACTCAGCCAAGGGGACTCCGATCCTTTTTCAATGCTTGTCCACCCGTCATCATTCAACGCCATTCAGGACATTGTGGCGGCGCGTATAAAACAATATTTCGAGGAAGCCATCCAATCAGCTTTCGCTAATCCAGGAAGTATGGAATGGGACAGCGCGATCGACTGTCTAAAAGACGCTTTCAACGACTACTGCTCGAAAAATAACGCACCATCTGTCTCTTTTGAGCAAATTCTAAAATCAGTCCCCGAGGTTCTGAAGGGGTTCAAGATTCAAATCATCAATTACACGGCCGGGGACTACGGAGACGAAACTAAAAAAGGCGAAAAGCCTCTTTTCCCCTACAAAGTTAAGGTTGGCGGCAACATGCTTGGTCGAGGGCTAACGATTGATCGGTTGATAGTGTCCTATATTTACAGGGACTCGAAAGAGCCAGCAGTCGACACGATGTATCAACGCTGCCGCTGGTTCGGGTACAAACAGAGTTATTTCGATATTTGCCGCGTCTATATGACGCAACAAATCCAGGATAAATTCATCGCAATCGTCAGTCACGAAACCCATATGTGGGCGACGATGGACGCATTCCTGAACACGCAGATCAACATCAAGAAACTCAAACGAGTCTTCCAGTTAAACAATCAGGATCTAATCCTAACGCGAAGAACGGTTTCGAATACCGTGGTGCTCAAAGTGATCGCGTCAGGAAACAGACCAGACGAATGCATAGACATCTCCGAGGAGGACAAGCGGAAAAACCGCAGCGTTTTCGATACTTTTCTCTCCAAGCATGAAAGCGAGGGAAAGCTCGTCGATTTCGACAATTCTCCAGACCATAGGCAGCGCCATTTGCTGATCGAGCTCCCCTACTCGATTCTTTTCGAAGACTTCCTTTCGAAAATCAAATTCGCTGATGAAAGCAAGTTCGACGTCAATGTCTTCTCCAACCTGCTCAGCTTAGTTAAAAATGGAAGCAGGGAGGACAAGATACTAGTCATGGTAATGAGACCGGAGACCTTTGAGGTCCGCTCGCCGCAAGACGATACCATGATGAACATATCAAGATTGCTTCAAGGACGAAATGACAAAACCGCATTCACAGGAGACATCTATCCAGTCGATATGTCCGGGAAGGAATATAAGAACACTCCGTTCATCCAAATACACCTTATTCGATTGAGCGAATCAATACCAAAATCGGATGCCTTCCCTTTGATTTCTTTCAACAATCCGTTTACGGCATCGACGATTCAAATGGTTACAGGAGACAATTCATATGATAACTGACAACTACCGATATATCGGTGAAATTACGCAAGAGGAATTCGAAACGGCTCCGGTTCTGCCTTTCAAAAGTGAAGATGGGAAACCGTGCTTAATGATCCGAAATAGCCGCGAAAAGACGACTCTTCAAACCGGCCAAACCGACAATCTGCAATACCATCTCAACAGCACGATAAACAAGGATGGAAAGTCCTATTGTTTCCATGTGATCTCCTGTCTGAAAGACGATGGGTATTCAAAGGAGCAGTTCGCCATAGCTTACGAATACCTTTTTAAAAAGATTCGGTATCCGCAATCTGACGTTGACCTTTCCAAACTGATCTCGTCCCTCGAGCAACTTTTCAGAGTCACCCCGGAGCAGGACAAGAAGAAACTGCACATCGGGGTCTTCGGAGAATTGCTCTTTCTCCTTTTCCTTTATGACCACGGGTATAAGGAAATTTTCGCAAAATACCATTCCTATTTCTATTCGAAGCACGACATTGAGATAGACGGCCACAACCGTATTGAAATAAAAAGCACAACGGAGAGCCATCGAATTCACTCCTTCAAGCACGACCAATTATTCCGCCAAGACATCAACGTATACGTGGGGTCTCTCATCCTGGAATACTCGCAAGAGGGAACATCACTATTCAGTTTGTTTGAAAAAGTCATGGGACTAATCACAGATCCCGACGATCTTTTAGCAATGGGTTCCCTGAAGGGCCTGTGTGACATCTCAGAAGAAAAACAGGGCCCCTCTTTTTCCTACGACAGGGCGATTTCCCAAATCAAGATATTCAATTCGGAAAAACTGCCACATCTGACCAACGGGTTCGTAAATGGCGTATCCAACATCTCCTATGACGTTGACTGCAGCCTGGCCGACGACATCCCGGTGGACGAATTCGTGGCGTCTTTAAACGCCCTGAAAGGCAGTAAGAATGGCGATTAGTAAACTCGAGGCTGCTTCCCCGGAATTCTGGGATTATGCCACTCACGCGTTGAAGCCCGAAAAATCCAAGGACCCTTATTACAAGCCTGCCTATCTAAACGCTCACGTCTACAGAGCTTTGGCCAAAAGGCTACATGAGCCATTTTATGGAACTGTGTTGACGGGCGATTTCTTTTCAATAAAAGACCTGGCAACGTTTCAGAGCGTCGACCACGCGATTAGGTCTATCCCGGGTTTCGCGGCTTATGACAATGAGAAGGATCATAACGACGTGAAAGCCGCTCTTTCGCTTTACGGGCGCTTTTTGCAATACATGAAATCCCAATCGCCAGCGTTAAAAAACGACGAGGAGGCAGAACGTGAATCGCCGATCATTGACGAAAAGCCTGATGACGCCCCCGTCGTCAATGCTCCCGAGCCAAAGCCGGATCCGCTCATTTCATCTGGCCGTAAATTGTACATAAGAGACCCGAAGAAAGCGGCAAAGGCGCTCAAAAGAGCTGGTTATCAATGCGAACTAGACAGTTCTCACAAGACTTTCGTTAGCAGAGCCACGGGCAAGCCCTACGTCGAAGCCCACCACCTCATCCCAGTAAATGCCCAAGACGATTTTTCCAATAGCCTTGACGTAATGGCAAACATCGTGTGCTTGTGTCCCGAATGCCACAGGCTCCTTCATTACGGGAAAGACATCGAAGCCCCGCTAAGAACTCTTTACGAAAAGCGAAAAAGTCAGTTACACGAATGTGGAATAGACATCACCTTTGAGAAACTGTTGAGTTACTACTTAGGCTAGCCTATTTCAAATTGTAAAATGTTTCATAGAAAAGGCCGATTACAACGGCCTTTTTTGAACCTCAGAAAAGTCGCAGGGCAGAAATGGCATTTTCCCCACTACTTATAAGTGGAGAGACATTCTCCGGAAATGGAGGTTCTTCTGATGAAAGAGGAACGCATTCAAGGCGCCGCCTGCCTGGCCGCCGTCGCCATCTTGGACGAGGTGAAAGCCCCCGAGGGGTGGAGGAAGGTCCCGATGTGGGTCGACATCGCCGAGAGCTACGTCGAGGCGAACACCTGGGAGGAGCGCAAAAGGTTCGGCAAAGCCCTCGACGCCGCGCTCGCCCGGGCCTCAGCCACCCAAAAGCGCGAAGCCGCCTAGGCTTCGGAGTTTCGCCTTCATTCTCCGCCCCTTCTGGGGCATAATTGGAGGCGCGGATGGCAGTGAAGCCCCTTCACGGCCATCCTTTTTCATATCCTCCTCTTCATTCGACAGCCTGAACGACAGAGGTTCTAGAAGAGCCAAGTAAACAAAGCAATCTGCCCCATAGTCAAGCGATTCTTACTTGGCTTTGCCGTAATATTTATCAAAGTATTCATCCAGTTGGCAATCATCAACATCCGAGGATGGGACCACGTCTTTTCTTTGGCCGTCCTCCTGTGTTCTCGCTTTTGAGATAGCCTCGTCAGCCGCTTTTTTTCCGATTTCTTTTTCGCTGGTGAGAAGGCCGTTTTGCAATATCGAGGTAAGCCAACACGAAACTTGAGGAAGAGATTTCACCTCATTCTGGTTCCATTTTCCCATCATTTTCTCGCGGAAAAACTGTTTGTCTTTTGAAAGAATATAGTATCTTTTTAAAACACCAGCCAACTGTCCAAGTATGGCAAATATCAGTTCGTCTTTAACTTCCCCCGTTAACAAATCACTAAATTTAGGACCAAAAAAGGAGACAAGAACGCTTTCTGCACTAGAAATTGATTGAATGTATTTTTTCCTGTCTTTTTTGCTCCCGAAAGAAAGCCAAAGAGGCGGTTCCTCGCTCTTGTTGCCTTGAATCGCTTTCGTGGGAACTGATGCTATTTTTGGTTGAACGACCATACAAAGTCCTCCATTGGCTTCTTCGCAAAATCTCTCGTAGGCAAAAGGAAATCAATCTTTGGATTTTCCTAACTCTTGGCCGCATTTAGGACAAATAGTTTGTTCCTTAATGTGACCTTCGTGAAGCCCTATTGTGAAAGCCGTAGTCGCATATTTCCCCATAAGATATTGGTTAAACTCAAGCAAGTGAAAACCCGTCATATTTTGAGCGGCATCCAAAATATGTTCATTTTCTAGGTATTTGCTTTCAGCCGGGCGAACCCAGAGGAATTTTTCGTGGGATTTGTCGACCGAGCATGTTGAATCAAAGGAATAAGAAATGGCGTGTTTACAAGTCGTGCACACGAAGTCATCTCCGCCATAGGATCGCAAAGTCGGCGCTCCGCAAATTGGGCAAATGTGGCCGTCCTTTTCCTCTTGAAGCGTTTTGCCAAATACAAAATAGCCTAACAGGCGCTCGATGCGAAGCAAATTGTTCCTGAAATCCTGCGCCGGATGGCAAAGTAAGAACCCTGTTTTGTGTCCGCCCCACTCTTTAATCTTCGGTTCGGAGGGATCGAAGAAATCGCCGATGCTGAGAAACCGACGCATTGTTTTGCTCGTCAACGCTTGGCCTATCTTGGATTGAGCCATGTCAAAAGAGACAAAAGTATATACCCAAATTTCTTTTTCCCATTTTTTTGGTTTTTCTAAAACGACATTGTTGTTCAAGACGTTTTCGGTGTATTGGAGAATGGTCGGTTCGTCCATATTTTCGAAATTTGTATCGTCTACCGGCAGTACGATTTCCGTCGCCTTTTTGTCTTTCAGCAAAGTGAGGTGTATCGCCTTCTGACTAGAATCCATATCAAGGCAAAAAGATGTGCCATCTTTTACAGCAACGATCTTGTTGGTCGTTCTTACTTCGTTTCCATCAACTATAAGCGTCGATCTCGGGGTCGTATCGCGATACCCCATGTCAATGAGCGAGTAGCAAACGCTCAAGGCACAATAAAGGAAATAATCGGGGAAAAGATCCTCGCTTTCGCTTAATGACTTTTCTGGGCTCTTTGATTGGGCGGCGTCTTGGTCGAGGATTTTCCAAAGGTTATAGGCTTCCTTGTAACGGCGGTCATAGATGAATATGTTGGTTCTTTGGATTGGGCTGGGGACACGTTTAAGTCTTGCTAGTTCTCGATAGAGCGGCGAGGCAAGAAACCGGCTTAAGCAAGACGACAAGTGCTCCAAGGTTTTAAGAAGTTCCTTGTAGTCGTCTAGCTCTTTTTCCGCATTATCGCCACCGCCATTTCTCAACGAATTCCAAAGGGCTTTTTGATAGGTCGAAAAAGACCAGGCGCTCGAAGTCAAGGAATTAAGGCCCAAAACCGAATTAATGGCTTTCTCGGAGGCTGTCGCTCGAGCCTTTTGCAATTTCTCTTCCACGTCAACCCGCTTTGAATAAACGGCAGAAAGAAGTCTCTTTACTAGGCTAACCACAACCCGGTTCTCATAAATACTAAGCGTCTCTTCATTAATCTCGGCGGCGATATTCTTCGGCCGAACCATGGTCAGACTCCTTGAGTTCCAGTCTTTGCTGTCCCTTGAGAGTTTTGAAATTGCCATGTGGCTGATTTTCTTTGCCGTCTCAATCGGCGTCGTTTCTTCCACCGTCTTGATAAAGGACCTGGGCTTGTCGGCGATCTGCATAAGAAACGGCATCGCCTTGTCGATGGCTTCAATCGTCCCTTGGGCCATAACCCATGTCGTCTCGTGGCCAGAAACCTCCATGGGAAGATCGTTCCGCTCGAAAGCGTCGGCTAAATCGGACAGCGTCGCGCCCTTCGCAAAAGCCTTAGGGAATATCTCGGTTCTTAACCTATGTAAATAAACGTCTTCGTTTTCCCTCATGTTAATCAATTTTTGAAAGCATCGAATCCAAACTCCCCACCATATTCGGCAGCTTGTTTTGGTAAGTGCTCTTCAGGTAATCGGAAATCTCCTTCAGCCCAGTCTTGGTTCTGGCGTCATAAAGCCCTTCGATCTTTCTCAAAACTTTTCGAGGGAAGAAGGTGTCGAAAGCTTCAAGTTTCGTATCATCGCCGTAGTCGCCAGCGCAAGCTAGGTAAACAGGGATATACCTGCGGAACTGGCGAAGAATACGGTTGCCGATGTTAATCGAGAAATGCTCATTAAGCGCAAGTTGGAGGTATTCCAGCAATTCCATGGTTTTCTTGTCGCCTGCTAGGTCGTAATTTGCGGCGGCCTTTTCGCACAGGGACATAAAACCCGCATAGGAAAGGCTTGAAGTCCCGTAAGACGTCCCGACGGATTCGTCTCGTTCGCCCGGAGCGGTGAACTCAATCACGCCTGCCCGGTCATAAACCTTGTCCGTTATGGTGAAGGTAGAGTCATCCTTGTTAGCGGTCCCGATAAACCAGACATTTTCCGACACATCGATCTTTCCCTCATGAACGAGGGCGGGCATTCCGATGTCATTGGCTTTTTCGGGCATTAAATCTATCTTCCACTCGGATTTGTCGAGTTCGAGCAAAGATAGGAAATCGGCGAAATAATATTCAATTCTCGAAAGGTTAATCTCATCGAGAACAATGAACGAAACCCTCTTGGGATCCCGATCGGCTTTGTATAAGTCTTTCAGGAATTCCGTCTCCTTGTATTCGTGCTTGAAGTCGTTGTAGAAGCCGATGAGGTCGTTTTTGTCTTTCCAGGAAGACTGAACGGGCACGAGGTACCGGGACCAACTAGCGTATTTGGCGAAGGCAGTCGGCAAAGAGGTCTTGCCGGACCCGCTCAAGCCTTCGAGGATCAACAACTTGGAGGTCGAAAGCCAGGAGACAAAGGAACGAACCGATTTAATCGAGTAGAACAACTGTGGATCATCGCCACGGCGATTGGCCGCATAGGCGCGAAATCCCTGGCAAAAGTCCTTTAGATTATCCACATAGTCCGCGGTCATAGGCGCGGGTTTGTCGTCTTTATCGAATTGGCTCAGAGCCTTAAAGATGGCCCCATTCGCCTTCGAATATTGGTCTTGAAGAAGATCCAATTCGTTTTGAAGCTGCTCTTTGCTGGCGTTGAGAATCTTGATGTAGCGCACATAATCATCGACCTTCGAAGCGTTAATCTTGGCCTCTTGCAACTCAACTTTGAGATCGGTCAATTGCTTTTGCACTTCGGCTAGATGAGGAGTCAGTTTCGCTAACTCTTCTGAGTCAGCCCTCAAAGAAACGATCTCCTCTTGAGAAGGCACGTTCGCCAGTTTGTCTTGGAGGTCTTTGACAAGTTTCTCAAGGGAGTCGGCTTTCGCTTTGTAGGCCAACGGGTCGGTGCCCAAAGTGTTCCGGGCAGCCTCCATTTCTGCGATCTTCGTTTGGGCGTCGTCGAAACTCTTCTTGAGGGCGTCATATTGCGACTGAATGACATCGGCCGTGGTTTTGGCTTTGATCAGGTCGGCTTGGCGAACGTTGATTGAGGAAATGACGGCTTTGTAGGTTTCGATGTCATCCTGCAAAGAGGAAATCTTCTTGTTCAGCGTCTCCTCTTTTGCTGTGGCCTCCTGGACTTTCTTTGCCAATTCCCCGGAGGCTTTTTCTACCTCGTTTTGAATTTGAAGACGATAGGTTGCCTTTTCGCTTTCGAGTCCCGCTTTCTCTTTGACCAGTGCGAGTTTCTCGGATTCCATCGCCGCCGAGGCTTTCTTGGCCTCTTCTAACCTAGCCTCAGATTCCGCCAGCAAATGATTAGCGTCTTCTGACTTTTTCCGCGCTTCTTCTGTAATTTGTACGGCTTGCTCATGAGCATCCGACAGGATCTCTTTGACGCGTTCGGCCGCATCGGCCTCCTGTTTTTTAAGGGCTTCTGACAAGCGCTTAGAGGCTTCGACTGGACTGTTATTTGGCTTTGGTTCTGAAACACTCGGGTTCGGCTGTTCGGGAGCCTGAACCGGCGTCGGAACCTCGGAGGCGGCTTCAGGAGCCGGGGTTCCGTCTTGAATTTCTTGAGCCTTCTTCCCCAGGGCGGCTGCAACTAATTGTTTTTTCCGCTCGACATCGCTTTGATAATTCTGATTTTGGCTGGGATTATACCCACTGCCGTGATGATGCTTTTTGCTCATGATTATTTGCCTCCTTGGACATCAATTAAGAGCTTGGCTAAATTCGTAAGTCTGGCAATGTCTCCATCGTTGAGAAGCTCGTCGTTCTTTGGGTGGTCCGTCAGACTTCTTTTCCGATAAAGCGAAAAGGCGTCGGAGATGAATTGTGGGTAAAGAAATTTGCTCTCTCTTAAGCGGGAATTGCTTAAAAGCAGATCTAGCAATTCAAGTTTGAAATCATCGAAAGTCGTGCCTCTGTTGTAGTACTTCTCGTAATTTGATCTGATCTGAGCGTAACGAGTGATTGCGTGGTTTCCTTCATCGTCGACGCCGAGTGCCGTGCAGGTTCCAGACACGGTCAAGGCGAAAAGGTCCTGGGACATTTGATTGCTTTGGCGCCTTTCTGCATTCATGACTCCACCGCCAAGATAATCGAGGAGGCGTCCTAGATTCATCATGCAGTAAATGGTGTCAAAGTTTTCGTCAATTCCGATGACTTCGGATTGCATTTCTTTTTTCTTAAAAAGGGAATTACTCACAACACTGTATAGTTCCTCACAGTGACGGAGTTTTTTGTCCTCTTCGAAGATGTTAACCAATTCTTCGGAGGAGATTTCGGAATTGGATAAATCGGTTTTTGACGCTGGGAATTGTTGTTTGATTAAATCGGCAACCTGAGAATTCGATGACTTGGCTTTGGCAAATATCATGTTGAACCAGGCGGTCAGAGAAACAGGAAATTCTTGCGGGGCATCGACTTTGATGGGCGATTTCTCATTTTCGCGATAGACGACAAGACGGAAATAGAGGGTTTGCCGACTGTTGTCCAGTACTTTCACGGAGTAGTTCTTTTTCATGCCGGCCTTGGACTCCGATTCTTCGGACTCCTTCCCGTCGAATTCAAGGTTATCATCCGAGAAAAAGGATTCTTGGTTGGGGTCGAAAAATTCGGAAAGCCCTTCGTCTTCGTCTTTAACGGGCTCCTCGGATTTGCCTACCCTTTGTTCGTCTTTAATTGCTTTTAAGATGAGTTTGGCCGAGGGAACGACCGAGGCCACTGGAGTGATGGCTGGGTCGGCGTTCTTGCCTTCCCGATTGGGGAAAACGCGGTCGAAGAAAGGAAGGATGGCTCCCGTTACGGCGTCTTTATAAACTGTTTTTACCTGAACATCATCATTGAACAAATACTCAAAAGAGTTAAGGAAACCGTCAACATCATCTTTAAGGCCGATGATCCTTGAATAATCCTTAACACAGAAGTCCGCCTGAATTCGGTTGGAGATTCCTTCGAGAATGGTCTTATTGATGGCTGGCGAAAACTTTTGAAGGATAAGCGCTTCGGTATCCGCCACCACGCTTTCGTCGTAATTTCTTGGAGGCTTGTGTTGGAGCTTGTTGTTGTAAACCAAAAGCGAAAGATAAAGCCAGACGAATACATCGTCCTCGATGGCTTCCGGCAACATGGCCTCATATTGATAGATTGGCCATTGAACGAACAAAACTTTCCGCTCAGTCTCTGACATAATCGCCCTCCTTTTTTACATGCTCGATGTAATCTCGAATGGGCTCAGATCTCGCTAAGGTCTGAGAATCCCCGATAACAATCAACAGACGCTTCGCACGAGACAGAGAGACGTTGATACGGTTAGGCGAATCGTAGATGAAGCCAAGCGAACTCCTGGCATTCGCTTTGTGGTTAGAGCGCACGCAAGAGAGAATAACGATGTCAAACTCCTTCCCCTGGAAAGAATCGACGGTGTTGATTTCGACATTTTTCAAAGTCTCCTCTGAAAAACGGGCGTGGGCCTCCTGCCTAATCCGATCCGACTGCCCTTTGTAATAACTGATCACGCCTATCTCAAGGGATTTGCCGGGGTTCTTCATAAATAGTTGCGACATCGTTTCGAGTACCGTTCTGATTTCTCCGGAACGATAGCACGACTGGCCGTTGCCACCGCTTTCGCCTTTGTCCACCGTGATGGGAACATCAACGAAGACGGCGCTGTGGCCGCCAAATAGTCCAAAGTTGTTGACCTTCGTTTTCGTGTCTTCGGCATTGATAATCTCGCCTTGGTAGAATTCCTTGGAGATGAATGTGCCAATTTCCGGGTTCATACGATGCTGCTCGTTGAGCATGATGGTCCTTTGGGCTTTGATCTGGCCGTTGGAGTAGGCGTGAGAGAGATTCGAAAAGAGAATCCCGAAGAAGGACTTTCCTAAGAACCGTGAATAGGCTGAAGAAAGCTGTCCGCCATGTTCTTCGTAATCGTCAACCGCTTGGCTTTCGAGGTATTGCGGTAACTGGTTTTGGTCCCCGACGAGAATAACCTTTACGCCGTTCAAGATTGGGTTAATCAGTTCGATCGGGTTAGCTCTGGCAGCCTCATCGATGATGACGTAATCCGTCAGTTTCTGCGGGAGGTTGATGTATTTCACGATTTTGGAAGCCTGAGCGCAGGTGCTTCCGACGATGCTAGAGTAATTTCTGACGGCTTGGATGGCGGTTTCCGGTTCTTTGAATCGAGATTTTAGCTCGTCGATGATGTCGTAAAATGATTTGGAATAGGATTTCGTTCTTTCGTCAATGCGCGCTTCGATAAGCTTCAGCGCATCTGAGATCCTTTCGCCTTTCGACATGACAAATCCAGCCGTGTGGGGAACGAATTCGTCCTTCAACTGGCTCACATAGTCGCCGTATTCTTCAAAATCTTCGTCCGTTGGATTGGACAAAAGATTGGCTTTGAGAGAGGAATCAATCAGCCTGTCCGGATGGTCGGCAATTAGTTCTTGTTGAAGAGCGTTCAATTGGGCTACCCCGTCGTCGGCAAAACTCTTTTTTGACGTTCTTTGAGCGGCGATCGCTTTTTGCAAAGGGGTCTCTTTCTCAGCCGTCTTAGATCCATCGACCGCGAGTTTGAGTTCTGATAGGGCTAGAGCGGTCTCGGCGCCCAATCCGATTTGGTTCAAAGCATTCGTCAAATTCGGCAAGTTTTCAAGGATAGAGGCGTCGGAATAATTGGCAACCCGTATTTTTTGGATGCAATAAATCGCGTCCTCAACGTAGTCTGTGAATCCCTTGCTTGTCTGCCCGTCCAAGATGGCATCGCATTTCTCGAGCATCAACTCTTGGAAAGCTCTGACGGCCTTTTCTTGTCGCGCCGTCTCTTCTTCTTCGGTTGAATCGAATCGTTTTGAGGCAATTACGGCCGGGAAGGCGTCGTTGGGTTTAATGCCGTTGACGGCGTTATCCAAAGCATCGTGTTGCTGAGCGCTGATGAGAATCTTGCAATTAGGACGGATACTTTGCAGCCGAGACATAATGCCCCGGATCAAGGTTGTTTTTCCCGTTCCGGGCGGACCCTGAATAATCGCAATGTCCGGCGTGTTGATGGCAATATCCATCGCCCGTTTGTAAGTTTCGGTCAACTGCGCGTCTTTCTTGCCGAGCATCGCTTGTAACGCCTCGGCGTCCAATGGAAGATAGTTGGTCGGGACCGTTGTGTCTTGGACGTCTTCGTCCATCAAACGCATGATTTGGTTCATAGTGTTACTGGATTTGCTCTTCACCGTATCCACTATTTCGTTCTTCCGTTTTTGCTCAAGTTTTAACGAGAAGGTAGAGAGGACGAGGAAGCCTCCGTCTAACGCGTCGAAGAACTTCATCGCCTTGCCAAGATCTCTAAGCCCAAAACTGACCACGGACTCCTTGTCATCAATGGCGGTTGGCTTGTTCAAATAAAAAGGGTCTTCTTCGATTTTGCTGTCTAAATTATGGATCCTCGCATCGATTTCCTCACCGTTGGCGAAAAGCTGGTTCATTGAAAGCGGCGAGTCGGATTTAACGTGGATTTTGATACTAACGCCATCAGTCAAATCTACGGAGTCGAACGGAACAGCGCCGTAACTTTCTTGCTTCCTTTGAAGAGACTCAAGCCGATAGTTGATGTAGTCGTCCCACGCTTTGATCAGATCAGGAATCTTCCCATCCGTCAGCCCTTTTCCTTTTGGGCAATTGATTGAAATGGCTTCATCCCAAAGAACGAACTTCACGTTTCCGTAAATCTGGGTCGGTATCTGTCCGAAATTCTTTATGTGGAAAAAACGGTTGATACAATAGACGCCATCGCGCTCCATTTGGACCCTGGCCAAATAATCGCCACCGACCAAGGTGAATTTGTTCCACTGGAAATTGAGGTCTTTGACCGCAAAGACGCTCTTGTTGGACATGAACTGCTTGTTAAGCCAGTCCACGAGCTGATGTTCGGTGATGTTCAATTCTTCGCAAAGTTTGGCGGCGGTCCCCCTCTCGACGTAAAGGTTCATCTGGTCGTGAGGATCGATCAGTTTGATTGGTTTCCCGCTAAATTGATGAATAACGATGGCGACCTTCCCATCCGCAGCCTCGACCCCATAGATTGTCTCTGTGTTGGCTGGGTCCGACGAGAAAAGGTTTATGACGTCTTGGGCCGTTTTTGTTTCGGCTACCAGTTTGATTTTTTCTTTGTTGGCGTTGACCAAATAAAGGACATCGTCAAATTTCTTAACTTCGAAACCATTGACGGAATCCACTTGGGATTCCGGAACAAACGATCCGCTAATCGGTGTGCTTCGATACGTTATTTCCATCAATGATTCCCCCTGTTGAGAACAAAGCAGACCGTCTTGTCGTCGCCATTGGTCGAATTGGGCCACTTCTCAAGCAAACGAAGGAGACTTTTTTCGAAATCATCGGGCTTGCTCGCCATTTCATCGGCGATTTTGGCGAGTAAATCGCCCAGTTTCTCGCGGTCAAGATCCTCTGTGAAGCCATCGGTCCCGATCATAAGCAGCGAGCCCGGGCCGAATCTCCAAGATTCTTGCGTAAACTTTTGAAGACCTGACAAATCCAAGATTGAGGCAGTTTGATTGGCGAACTCGCCTTTGCTGCTGTGAAGATAGACCTTTCCCCTGTCCCACATCGCGATCAGGCCGTCCCCGATTCCGCCAACTAAGGCGTTATTTCCCGAAAGCAGCGCGAATTTAGCCGTCGTGTTGAAGGATGCCTCGTTGGCGCCCGAAGGCAGCGAGTCTCTCCAGGTTTGAAGAAGATCGTTCCCGTCAACGCTGCCCGACAGCGCCATTCTCACAAGCGTCTTAGCTGCGAGTTCGGATCCTTCCTTTGCCCGTCTAACGGATCCGAGTCCATCGCACACAGAAACACAAAGAGCGTCATCGTTGGATCCGAATTCAAAGGTGTCCTGATTATCGGCCTTGTCAAAGCCCATAACCGAGGCTCCCACGATCACGAAATCGCATGATTTTGTGTGGAGTTCCTTAACCATCAGATGTCCTCCACTTTGAAATAGACGAAGAATTTGCCGTGTTTCAAGCTGTTCCCCTGAAGGACGACGTAATGCCGTTTGTATGCAAAACTCGTTTCCGAATTTGGGGCCACGGGAACTATTTTTTCCGAATGCGGGTCGAGAGGGGCCACGACGGCTTTAATCTCGACGTTTTCGTTGTTCAGAAGACGAAAGATAACGAAATCGGGATTGTCTTTTGAAATCTTGATCGCCCCGATGAGGTCGTCTTTGCGGTTGCCGATTCCGGCTCCGATATCCGATAGATAAATGCAATCGGGCCATGAGTCCGAGTGATGAAGGACCTTCCTTGAAATGGGAATCTGCTTTTCGTCGGGTCCGATGTCGACCTCACCAAGAATAACTTCTTCCAACGGCCCCTCCTTCCCCTTCGCATAGACCGAAAGAATTTGCTGGGTTGGGATGGTTTTGTCGCAGTCTGGGTCAAAGCACTTGGCGTCGGCGACGCATTTCCCGTCCTTGTCTAACGCGAGATTGTAGATGTTTTCCGTCCCGCAATAAGGGCATTTAACGATAAGCGAAAGCCCTCTTTCAAAGGCATCGATGAATTCAAGATCGGTCGGGCGAGAGAGAGCGACATTTTTCCCATCGACGAAAGTGCGCTTGAAAAGCTCCCGTATTTCCTTCGTGGTAATCCGCTCATACCTATCGACAAAGACGTTGCCAGTTCTGTTGTTTTTTGTTCCAGGCTTAAAGATGTAGTCAAAAGCGCCGCGGTAAGCCGCCTCTTCGTCTTCTTGGCTGCCGTTATCGACCAGATCCCCGATAAAGGGATGGTTGAAAACCAAAAGCTGGAACGCGATAACCGCTGCCGAGAAAATATCGGATTCCGGCGTCACGATGCCTTGTCTAATTTCGGCCTTTTCCTCATCCGTGAGGACGGAGGCTTCGCTTGGGATACCGCTGAATAGTTCCGGCGCCATGTATCCTGGTGTTCCCAAAACATTCAAGAACGGATCATCCCTGGTCCGCAAGTTATCGGTGTCGATAAACACAATGTCGTTTGCTTTGGGGCTTGTAAGGATGTTATTCGGCGAGAGATCGGTGAAAACGAGGCCGGCAAGATGAATGACTTGCAACGCTCTGAAAAGCTCGTGGATGATCTGGTAGCGTTTGTAGAGGCCGTGTGAGGCGTACCACGCCCCAGAATCCGTTTCTGGCACATTCAAATAAGCGGAGATCGGCTCTCTATTGGCCGCTTCCTTCATCACGTAGCCCAACTCGTTGTCAAGCAAGGCTTGCGGTAAAGCGGCGAAGGTTCTTACCGAAAGTTCCTTGGTGTTGGTGATCGACTGGCAGATATCAACCAATTTCTGAAGGTGTTTTCTCTCGTCGGCTATCTGTTTTTCGGTTTTCCGATTGACATCGATGAGTTTGACAAGAGCCCCCGGCTTTTCAACGAGTCGGAAAACATTGCCTTCAGTCCCTCCGCCGATACGCTCGCCAAGAGTGTATTGGTGGCCGTTTATTTGAATGGGATCCCCTGGCTTTTTCATAATTAAAATTTCAGGGAATCAGCATCGAAACAATACTTAATGTCGCTGGTGTCAGCCTTTCCTGGGTCTGTACTCACCGAGCGAGTGCTAACAGACATCGTGACCCATTTAAAGAAATTTGAAATAGTTGCGTTATCGTTCGCGTGAACTACCGGAATTTCCCCGTTGTTGATAAACGCTTTGAGAATTCCTTCATCCGCATCGTCGCCGATGCCCATCGCCAAACGGACGGATTTGGAAGCCCGGCTCTCTTCAGATAGGAGGTTCCGCATATTTTCCCAAGAACCAATGACGTCTTGCGTGGACATTCCCTGATGGTATTCAGGGAAATCGGTTGGCAGCCCATCGCTGATGAGAACGATAGTTGGGGTGTAATCCCGGGAGGAAACCACGTTCTTGTCGTTGATCTGTTCCCTCACTGCATCGAGGCCCATCCCCATTGGGGTATCTCCGTCGGCGCTCAAAGTGTAAGCGTCGGCCTCGGTGATCTCTGACAACGGTTTGAGAATATCCACTTTTCCATTTCCGAAAGTGATGATGGAGAGCTTGATGATTCCTTTGGGGTTTTCGATGCCTCGGAAAGTCGAAAGCATCTCCTTGATAGCGACATTGACAGTTCCGATTTTGGAGCCGGACATGCTGCCGCTTACGTCAACGAGAAGAAACACCGGCAACGCGCGAGCCTGTCTTTTGATGTAGTTACTTAGATCCATTGGAATCCCCCTTACCCTCGCTCTTGGCGAGCATTTCCCTAAGTTTATTCACGTCAATCGAATCCACATCGGAAATGTGAGTCTTGATATAGGCGATCACCTCATCGTCAGAAGCGGCTAAGCTACGCTTTGCGTGCATTTTCTTATTTTGTTCAAGGAGATTCTGATAGGCGGCTTCATCAAACGTTAAACCGCTTTCTTTGAATCGGGTGAACAGGTTGGCCATTGAGGACAGAAAGGCTTTTTCCTGGTCTGATAAATTCTCAGTTGGTCCATCAACTATTCCGTTCGCCAAATTGAAATAGGCCTCAACTAATTTCACCACTTCTGCATCTTTATTTCTTAAAAGGAGATAAAGAAACTCCAAAGTCTCGGGGGAAATAGACGGGTCTTTCAAGCAAGCGTCGATAGTGGAAACGAGAAAGGACGAGCGGTCGTCTTTTTTCTGTTTGGTGACATCGTCCTTAATGCCGTTCAGCATTTTGCTTCGAACAAAATCATACCTCTGCGCGAATTCAACCGCTGATACGCAGCCGTTTGAAAATAGGTATTCAAAGATAATTTGGTACTTATCATTGGGGATTGTTTCCCCTTTTTCGTAGAGTTCAAGATAAGAATCGAAGGTCGGCCGTGAAATCTCAAGCCCCGCGGCGAGTTTCGAAACCTTAACGTCGATTTGTTTCAGCTGGCCTTTGATATCCATTTGCCACTATGATAATCGTTGTTTACATTTTTGTAAATATAAATATTCCGTTTTTGTAAACTTTTTAAAAGAACGCCACTAAGACCCACGAAAGATCATTCTTATAGAATTGCCCTAAAAAAAGACGTTTCCCCCAGTTTAGAACCAGTTTATCGAAGAGGCTTGAAATATTTTTTCTCCAGTCTTTTTCTCGCTCGAATTGCGGATTCCAAACTTGCACACATAATTCTGTGTTCCCGGCCTTGGCAAACAAGTTTTGCACACCAAAGTTGGCTTTTGGCAACATAGAAAACTCCTCTTTTTCCGCTTTTGCTGTTTTTGTTAACCGTGATGAATTTCTTGGAAATCCTCAGCAAATCGGTTCTCTTTTTGAACCGCCAGGCGAAATTCGCTATCTGCTTAGTGTAAGGTTTCCTCGCCTTTGAGCAGCCGCACGAGGTTACTCTTCCGCTTCTAAGGTCGCCGGTCTTGGCGATGAAGTCCTTTCCACAATCACAATGGCACCTCCAGAGATTACTCTCCCCCACCTTTCCGATGTAGGAAATTACTTCGGCATAGCCGAATCGCATCCCGGTGAGATCCACGGCGTTTGACCCAGCCACTTTCTTAGCGTTCGGCATAGTCGTTCTTCCTTATCTCGGGGTAGAAGTATTTCCTCTCCCCCGCTTCCCTGGCCTCGATGGCTTTGGCCTTGTCTTTGAAGCAGCCCAGATGGATGCACCGCCCCTTGAAGCAAAGCTGGGCGAGCCACTTCCCCTTCTCCTTGGACCAGGTGACCCCCCGGCATCCAGAGGTGTTGTTGGAATTCGGCTTCCTCGACTTCTTGATCGCGTTAAGCGAGGTCCCGTCAACGTAGGTCTCCCTGACCCCCGGTTTGTGACCGCATTCCTTGCACCCGCAGGACCAAGGCTTTCTGGTCAGTTGCCTCGGCGTGAGCATCTTCTCCCTCCCACAGTCGCACAGGCAGCGATAGAAGATCCTCTGCCCCGAGCACCGGACCGTGTCGACGATGACGAGGTGGTTGATCCTCGTCCCTACTTCCTTCCCATGTTTCATGGTCGCTCCTTTCGGAGGCAGAAAAAAACCTCCTATTCACGCAGCGTGGATAAGAGGCCTTTGAATTACGATGGTGCCTCCTGCCGGACTTGAACCGGCACGGGTTACAGGCCCAGCGGATTTTGAGTCCGCCCTGTATACCATTTCAGCAAGGAGGCATTTTCGTGAGATGCCGGTGTCGCGTTTTGGCTAGCCGGTGTTTCGACTCGTAGGTCCGCCGATTTTTTTGGAAGGGCTCCGAACGGGGCTCTTTAGAGGCGGGTTGGATGCGCTCACTCGAGAACGGGTGGCTCTTGTTCTCGAGTCGCTCTTTCAAAATGCGCGTTTTTTGCCCGTTTTTACTCGTTTTTGAGGGGTGTCGATGACAATTTGGTACGGCTGGAGGGACCTTTTGAGTCCCTTGCGTCTACCATTTCGCCACTTGGGCAGGAAGCGAAGGAGAACGAATCTCCAACACCTACGCTTCTCAGCGCGTTAAGGATTATAGAATAAGTCGGTACAAATTCCAACAAAGTTTATTGGGGAATAAAACGAAGATCTTCTTTTTCGAAAGTCGCAACAACCCCTCAGGACAATAAACAAATCGAAACCGATAAAAGGTTACCGCTTTAGGAAATCGGAATAAATTGGCAAAGCGATCAAAGCTTCCAAGTCATCGGTAAGCTTTTTTGTTTCTAATCGTTCATTCCCGTCAAAATACAAACTAAGGGCCATCCGGATCCCAACGACGAGGGTACCCGCTCGGAGGGATTGGTCATCCGAGGTCTTTTTATTTTTGAGCGGGACAACCACACCGAGAGGGGGGAAGAAGAGGTCCCTCAGTTTTTCATCGAATCGAGAGGTCGTCGAAAGGAGGACGCCTTTAAAGAGGGTCCGATGATCGTCGACAAGACCATAGAGGCTTTTGACAAACTGCTTTCCATCCATCTCCCCAAGGAGGGCGGCAAGGGGGGACAAGAGGGTAATGCACTGGTCTTCAAGAGCCCCTAAAACAGCGTCCAAAGACTGGTAGTGAAGGTAAAAAGTAGAGCGATTTATATCACATTCCCGAGTCAAATCCGTGACTAAAATATCATCAAAATCTTGTCGGCAAAGGAGGTTCAACATCGAATTTTCAATTTGAGTCTCCGTTTTTCTGTAGCGCCGATCTGTTCCTGCCATAAGTTTTAAATTTCTTCCGATTCCATCGACTCTTATATTGTGGCACGCCAAATTAATAAAGTATAGAGTTTTATCTATTAATAGTCGTTTGTCTATCTATTTCAGAGAATAAAAAAAGAAAAAAAGTGCCAGTTTCCTGACACCTAATTTTCATTGGTGCGCCCGAGGCGATTCGAACGCCTGACCCTAAGCTTCGGAGGCTTATACTCTATCCATCTGAGCTACGGGCGCATGAGTCTGGTGCACTGGATGAGATTTGAACTCACACCGGTTGCCCGACTAGCTCCTGAGACTAGCGCGTATACCAATTCCGCCACCAGTGCACGCTTAGTAATATACCCTTAATTAGACAAAAAGTCGAACATCGTTTGCAATAATTCTTTGTTTTCATTCCCGGATTCTTCTAGGCTCATTTTTAAACCGATCGGCCCCTCAGGAGAATTAAGTTTTTGATCAAACATCTTGTTGATGTATTTCTCTGATTCTATCGAAAGAAATACCTGATGTCCGCGACCAGGAACGATGAAGTAATTGGTGTTAGGACGACCTTTCAAATCCTTTTGAAGAGAAAGGTATCCGGCCTTTGGGGGTACCATCGAATCGGCTTCTCCTTGGATATAAAGTAGATCGCAGCTACTCTTTTTTAATACATCGCTGCCAGATAAATCTCCATACTTCCCATTTCGATCCCGAAAATAAAAAGCCATTAAAAACGATAAAACTTTCGAATCTACCTTAGGATTTAGGCATTTTAGCTCTTCTGAAACCCTATTAAAACCCGAGATTGAAATCACTTTCTTGACCTTATACACGGGTTTTGAAGAAATTAGGGCAGCATAGCCACCCCAGGAGTGCCCAACGACATATCTTTCATAGCCTTGAGCGATTTCATCATGATCGAGCCATTCGAAAAAAGCATCTTCGTCATAAGCAACATGACCTAAGCCGTAAATATAAGGTCCTTCGCTTTCCATGCAGCCGGTATAGTCAAAGGCATAAACCAAATAACCTTGAAGTGCAAAAAGACAGATAGGTTTAATGTAAGCATTCCGACCACTCCCAATACCATGAAAGAAAATTAAGACGCCTTTATAAGGCCCATTCCCAACATAATATCGGGATCCATGAAGCATCCATTTTCCGGAGCGAAAAGAGAAATATGACGTCGATACTCCGAAGTCTTTTGCTTGAAAATAAGGATAGGCCGCCGAACCATCTGATCGGGTAAAAGTCAAATTCTTGTCTATCGCACTTTTTAAAATATTGTAAAGAATCAATAAAGTGATCATTTGCGATGGCCAAACTGCAGGGCAAATAACGCTCCAAAAGGATGTCCATTAGCCATTTTAAGAATCGCGATAAGTTTCTTTTCGTTAAAGCCGGCGACTCCAACCATTCGGAGAGGTGTATCCATCATCATATGAAATAAGTCATCATTTTCTTGGTCGCTTCGTGTTTCAACATAGCATTGTTTTTGAACAATTTTTTTGATCTTTTTGCCAATAAAAGTCTCCGAGATCTCTTCCAAAGTCGAATTCATGGTAAAGGGACGACGATGCCGATCGTGCTCTATTGAAAGTTTTCGGCCTAAGAGATAGGAAAATTCCTCATCAGAAACGCGGTTAAACCCACCCTCTCTCGTCAAAGCGTAATAGGAAGGTAAAACCGAATGTTTGTCTTCGCCAACGAAATCCGAAAGGACTTCAACCAAGCCAGAAGCACGAATATCCACGCTGGAAGAGCCAACTTCAATGAGGTAGCGGCCATTCTCAACTTCGTACTGTTTCTGAGCGAGGTCAAAGTAAGCGAATGCCGAATACGGAAGGGTGAAGACAATGTTTTTGCTTTTGCCAACGGCGAGAGAAACCTTAGTAAAAGCGCGAAGCTCTCGTAAGGGCTTATAGATTTTATTGTCTCGAGGCGAAACATAGAGTTGAACAACTTCCTCGCCATCAACATTGCCGGCATTGGTAACCTTCAACCACACTTTCAGCGAAGCTCCAGATTTAACTTGTTCTTTGGCCAACTCAAAATCCGAATACTTAAAATCCGTGTAGCTTAAGCCGTGTCCAAAGGGAAACGCGACTGCTTTGCTGGCAGAAAGATAATATCGATAGCCCACGAAAATGCTCTCTTTATAAGGCGAAATCTCTGCAGAACCCGGATAAAAATCACGGTTTGGAACATCAAGATAGTGGACTGGCCAAGTCTCGGCAAGTTTCCCGGAAGGATTAACGGTACCTAATAAAATATCTTTGATTGCCTTTCCTCCGGCTTCACCAGAAAGGTAAGCTAAGAGGACGGCAGGAACCTGGTCCAAGAAGGGGAGTTCGACTGGCGAACCGCTCACAACAACAACGATAAGATTCTTGTTCACAGCCAACAAGGCATCGACCAAGGCGTATTGCTCATCAGGCAAACGCATATCGTGACGATCATAGCCTTCGCATTCGTAGTGGCTTGGAAGGCCCAGACAAAGAACAACGTTCTTGTGAGAGGAAGCGAGATCAACCGCGTTTAAATAAAGCAATCGGGAATTCTCGTTTTCAGTCAGAGGATAGCCCGGTTCATATTTCACTTCTTTTCCAGGCGCTCGCCCTTCGTTGAGCGCATCATAAAGAGTAATTAAATGCTGAGGGATCACATGGCTCGAGCCNCCGCCTTGATAGCGGAAATCTTTGGCCAAGGCACCAATCAAGCAAACGTCATCCAAATTCTTTAACGGAAGGATACCNCCATTGTTTTTAGCTAAAACGATGGATTTTTGCGCAACTTCGAGGGCTTTTTGATGAGCCATTCCGACATTAAAGGCTTGTTGAGAAGGGGTCCGATTTTGACAACGCAAATTCAGAAGCACCATCCGCAAAGCGCTATCATTGACAGCTGTGGCTTTCAATTTGCCCCGATGAACGGCTCGAACAAGGCGAGAAGCTCGTTTTTCATGGCAAGGCATTTCCAAATCAAGACCATGATTATGCGAATCAATGGGGCTAACCGTAGCGCCCCAGTCGCTCATCACGACGCCGTCGTAATTCCATTCTTTGCGTAAAACATCATTCAATAGCCAATCATTATCCGCGGAATATACTCCGTTGATTTTGTTATAGGAGCACATCACCGTCCACGGATTCGCATCCGCAATGGCGATTTCGAAAGGCTTTAAATAAAGCTCACGAAGCGCCCGCATATCAACATCAGCCGAATAATTTACCCGGCGATATTCCTGGTTATTCGCCGCAAAATGTTTCAGTGAAACGCCAACGCCGTGGCTCTGAACGCCTTTGATATAACCAGCTGCCATCTTACCAGCCAATAAGGGATCTTCCGAGAGATACTCAAAGTTGCGTCCACAAAGCGGATTGCGTTTGATGTTCACCCCAGGGGCTAAAATGATATCGGTTTTCTGTAAGAGGCATTCCTGGGCGACGGTTTCACCCATTTCGCTGAGCAAATCCGGATCCCAAGAGCAGGCGGTTAAACAAGGAGCAGGATAACAAGTCGAGGGCAAAGAAGTCCCAACGAGTTCGCCATTAAGGGGCTGCTCGCTTTGTGGGGTCGGTTTTCGGAGACCAAGCGGGCCATCATGCATCTCTAAGGCTCGGATAGGTTTCTTCTTGATGGCGTTGGTATTCCAATCGCCATTGCCGTAAAGAAGCTTTGCCTTTTGTTTCAAAGACAGTTTCCGAACAATCTCTTTTGCGTTCTCTTCAAGGGAATCCATGTTAATATCCTCCGCAAATCCCAATTAGAAATCTTTTTTAAGCAAGTTTCCTTGCCCATCGACATTAATCTGACCGCTCAGAATCATGATGCCTTCAACCAAGCCCCAAACGTAGCTGACGGGTAAGAAGATAATCAAACAGGACAGGATCAGTTGAACCACGGCTTTGCCCGTATAGCCCAAATAGAAGTTGTGCACGCCAAACGCTCCTAAGAAAATCCCAAAAAGTCCAGCGGCCAAAGTGCTCTTGGGCGTCGGGAGTTCTTCGCTCATCGATGAAGTCTCTTGGGGCTGCACCGGATTACCACATTCGGGGCAAAAGGAAGCATCATTAGGAATTTTCTTCCCGCATTTTGAGCAATACATAAGTTTTCAGCGCGCCTTATTTTAGCGTTTTTTAGGCCTTACTTCTATATGAAGTAGAATATAATAGCAATATGGAACAAATCATTTATCTCGCCGGTGGCTGTTTCTGGGGTGTTGAAGCGTATTTTAAGCAACTCAAAGGCGTAACGGACACGACGGTTGGCTATTGCAATGGCACGAGTGCTTTTCCAAAGTACGAAGACCTCAAAAGCGGCAAGGCCAGCCACGCCGAAACGGTAAAAATCGTTTATGACGATAGCGTAATATCTTTAGAAAAGCTTTTAGAACATTATTTGCGGTTTGTGGATCCATACCTTATCGACCAACAAGGCCATGACATCGGACATCAATACCGCACCGGAGTTTATTACACCAATCTAATGGACGGAATCCGGGCAGATTCCTATTTCTCGGAACATCTCCACGAAGGCTGGTGTATCGAAATTAAACAAATGAACAACTTTTATCCGGCGGAAGATTATCACCAGGACTATCTCGACAAGAACCCCGGCGGATATTGTCACGTCAACCTCGNTTTGGCGAAGCCAGAAGAAAAGAAATAAAAATGGAAGACTATATCGCTTATCTCCGGAAGAAAATTGGTCATGCCCCTTGTTTAAGCGTTGGGGTGTCCGCTTTAATCCTCGATGAACAAGGCCGCATCCTCTTAGAAAAACGCCAAGACAATGGGCTCTATTGCCTTCCGGGCGGTTCCATTGATTTCGAAGAAAAGGTCCTGGAAGGTCTTAAACGGGAAATTTTTGAAGAAACTGGAATATCTTTGCAAAAGGCCGCTCTTTTCATGATTCAAAGCGGTCCAAATACCACGCTTCATTATCCCAATGGCGACATAACGAATTATGTTGTTCTCACCTTTATCGCTTCACTAAAGGACTCCGAGGCCCATATCGCTCCGCACGATCAAGAATCAAGTGAAGTATTCTTTTGTGCCACAAGGGATCTTCCTTCCGAAGCAAAATTCTTGCCAGATGACGTCAAAGTCCTGAAAAAATATTTCGCTCAAGACTTCAGCGTTACGGTCGATTAAGCAAGAAAAAACCTTGACGAGGTCAAGGTTAATTTCTGATTTGGTGGAGCGTAAGAGGATCGAACTCTCGACCTCCTCCATGCCATGGAGGCGCTCTCCCAGCTGAGCTAACGCCCCAAATCCGGTACTGATGCGCTAAACGCGCACGAATAAGGATAGAAGCCTTAGGCTTTCTTGTCAATAAAGAAAAGACGAAAAGTTAGACTATTTTGCCCCCTTGACGGTGGGATCGCCAATCGCTGGAGTATCTTCAGGCAAGGTTTTGCCCACAACCGGATCGATTTCAGGTTTGCTGGCATTCTCAGAACGTCCGCCGCCTAAGCCATCATCAATCTCGCCCTTATAAAGAAGTTTAAGGAGAATCGGAGTAACAAAAGAGGAAATTAAAATCAAACCCAAAGTAAAGGGGATGATCTTGCTATCCACAAGCCCCGCTTCAACTCCAGTCTGAGCGGTGACAATCAAAACCTCAGCCCGTGCCATCATACCCACGCCAATTCTGGTGGAGTCTTTGAGGCTGAATTTGCAAATAACCCCTCCAAATCCCGCCCCAATGATCTTGCCAAGAAGCCCAGCAACAATCCAGCAGAGGCCAAACCAAATGAAGTTAAGCGATGAACCATCAAACGTTGCGGTGTACATTTTCATAGCCACCGAAGCAAAGAAAATTGGAACAAAGAAAACGTTCGCCGTTGTCTCAGCCCGATGATCGATATAATTCTTTGGCGCCGTAGTTGAAAGAACGAGGCCCGCGACATACGCACCGGTGATATCGGCGATTTGGAAGAACGCCTGAGCCACATAAGCCCAAATAAAGCAGAAAGCCAATGAGAAAATTGGAATGCGAATATGATGAGGATATTTCGTACCCAGCCAGTTGAAGAACCGGCGGATAAAGAACGAAATGCCGAAACTTAACAAGAAGAAAAGCGCCATATTAACGATAATGACAACGACAGTCCATCCCGCGTTCAATTCTGCGCCACTGATTTTGGTGATGATAAACTCCAATAAGTTGAAATCGCTGCCACCAGTGGTTGAGCCAGAAAGCGAGATGATCAGAGAAAGCAAGACAATGCCAATAATATCATCGATGATCGCGGCCGAGACAATCGCTTGACCAACTTTGGATTCAAGTTTGCCCAACTCTTTTAAAGTAGCAACGGTGATTGAAACCGACGTGGCTGAAAGAATAACGCCGTAATAGAGATCGGAATAAATCGGATTGATCGTCGAAGCAAGGAAGGACGTATCAATCCCGCCATAATTGCGGAACAAGAAGGCAACTAAAAAGCCAAAGCCCAGCGGAACAACAACGCCCAAGCTGGTAATAACAAGTGAGGCAACCCCGACCGCCTTGACCTGTTTGATATCCGTTTCCACCCCGGCGCTGAAAAGGATCAAAACAACGCCAAATTTAGCTAGGATATCAATCCCTAATTTGGTGTAATCGGTCAAAACGGTTTCGCCTGGAATGAAACTGATTAAACCAACCAAAAGACCAGCAACCAAAAAACCGATGACTTGCGGAACCTTCAATTTGCTAAATAAAATGGAAAGAAGTTTGGCAATCAACAAAATAAGCCCGATAGGCAAGAGGAGCTGATACGGGCTTCCATTAGCGATAGAGTTGGCAGCTTGTTGGAATTCTTCGGCAAGGTAATTCATAAAATATCCTCGACAAAAATAGATTATATTCCTTATTCAAATCACCGAGGATGTTTTCTTTTCATCTTTCAATGCCTTTATGGCATAATTAGAAACCGCGGAGGAAAAAAGATGAAAGTATTACTCTTTGCCGTCTTGGAACGGGGCCGTTTAACGGATGCTCTTTATAGTGCGATTATTGCCGATGGTTATAACGGGACGATGATCAAAACTCAAAGTTTGAAACACGTCCTGCAAAATGTGAATTTTGAGAAGGCCGCGGCCCTTTCCCTCAGTGAGATTGCCGAGGAAACGCATGAGCCAGGACAAAATTCCACGATGTTCATTATTGTGGATGAAACCAAACTCCCGCGCTTGCAAGAGGATATCCGCAAGCACACCGATAATTTCAAAAAGATCCATGGTGCGATGTTCGTCGTTCCAATTTCCTCATTCGAAGGTTCTTTCTAAGAAAATAAAAAACCGAGAAATCCCTTACAAAAGGCCATCGGTTTTTTCATATCGCCCTTATTTCACATCGACATCGATCACATCATCGTCTGTTTTATCGTCTTCGTCAGTTCGTATTTCGTAGTCTTCCGGATGATGTTTTCGAATCACCTTGTCAATCGGCCCAAAGGCGATGTAATAAAGTGGAATCGCTAAGAAGAGAATCCAAGTCGGATTCCAGAGTTGATACACCATGCCACAGAATAGGTAAGCCGCCGTGACGAGGACAGGGAAAGCAAAGGTGCAAAAGCTCCGCTTAGCGAGGGCATCAACAAAGGAAGGAACAAGGGGGATTAAGAAGAAAACGATCCACGAGCAACCCCAGCCGTAATACGCGTTCGGAATTAAAAACCCGCATAAAAGATAGGCAATAACCGCCAACATTGTCGTGATTCCTGAGGCAATCGCGGAAATGGTTTCAAAATGTTTTTTCCGTGATCGCGTGACGCCCCAATGAACATGATTCACGGTCTTTTCTTCGCCGTTGGCGCCGGTAACATGGATCCCATCTTTGCCGATGTCAACCCGCGCTCCATCGGATCCGGTAACATGGATGCCGCCTTCAACGTGGACTTCTTTTTGCTTGTCCTCGTCATAATAGGAACCCTCGAATTTACTCTCCCCCGTCGTTCCATCGCTATGCATGGAGGCCGTTTCTCCGGTATTCTGGCCTTTCCCATCGTTATTGGATGCAGAAGCGTCGTCTTTTGGGGATTCTTTCGTTTCTCCGGCATCATCTTTTTTAACTTGTTCGCGAACGATTTCATCGACTGATTGATTGGTATTCAAAAGATCATCGAGCGAAACCCCATAGAGTTTCGCTAAACAAATAAGGTTATCCGTATCCGGAGAGGCTTCAGCCCGTTCCCATTTGCTGACTGCTTGACGAGAGAGCCCAAGTTTGGCCGCGAGTTCTTCTTGGGAGAGCCCACTCTTCTTTCTTAAGTCCACAAGACGGTTGGCGATTTCGATGTTCATAACTTTTCCTCCTGACAACGGCACTAGATTAGCAAAGAAAGGCAAAACGAATCTACCAACTCTGCTTTTCATGTCCGCAACTTTTGGTTGCAACGTGAGGTAGCATCGCTTCTTTAAAGTATCGGATGTTTAAAAGAGAAGTAAAGGTTTTTTGAACGAACGAAGGCCCTTTTGCAAAGAAAAAAACGGAGCAAACTCCGTTTCAATCCTTGGCGCGCCCGAGCCGATTCGAACGGCTGACCCCTTCCTTAGGAGGGAAGTGCTCTATCCAGCTGAGCTACGGGCGCAACGCGGTTATTGTAACACAAGAAGAAGGAATGACGTTCCCCAAAAGGAGGCTTTACCACCTCCGAGATCTTTAAAGACGTTTCTAAACGCCTCTCATCGTTTTTCGGGTTCCACCATCTCCCTCCGTTAACAAATCTCGGCTAAAAGGTTTCGGGGACAAAGACAATCTGGAACCTGTTCTCTTCATCCTCGCTTTTGGTTAAGTTTTTTTCAAACTCTCTCACCGTAACCCCAGCCATTTTGTCCAAAGGTGATTTCAAGTAAAAAATTCCTTTACATTTAATTTTTGTATTTCTTATTTTTTTGTTTTTAAATCGGAGAAAATCGCATTTCATTTTTGAAATTTCTTTTTCGCTTTTTTATCCACGAAAAGAGCAAAAGAAAACCACCGATTACTCGGTGGCTTTTTTTCAAGTGGTCGGAACAGCGGGGCTCGAACCCGCGACCTCTTGGTCCCGAACCAAGCGCACTACCAACTGTGCCATGTCCCGACGGAGCGAGAATTCTCGCACGTGGTAATATACCACTTCGAAAACGGAATTAAAAGAGAGTCATCTGGTTTGTTTCGCCCATCCCGTCCAGAACCCCGAGTTTTCGCAAGGTTTCGATATCGGTTTGGCTCAGTTTCGTGCGATCACGGAGATCTTCTATCGAGATAAACGGACCATCTTTCCGGGCCACCACAACGGTATCTGCCGCTGCCGCGCCTAAGCCTGAAATGACGCTAAAAGGCGGGATGATGGCATTATCTTCCGCATCCACCGCCCAATCGCTTCCTAAGGAACGCATCAAATCGATATTTTTGATATGGAAACCCCGATCCACCATTTCGGCGGCGCAAATAAGCGTTTTAAGGATTTCGTCATCCTTATCGGAGTATTTTCGTTCCTCGCCTGTCCGGTCGGTAAACATCGCGCCGGGAATCTTGCTGGCCGATTGAAGCCGATGGATTTCTTCGACGATTTTATCAAGCGGCCATGTCATCGCTTCAATGTCGAATTTATCGCAACGCACTGTGAAATAAGTCGCGTAGAACTCGAGCGGATGATAAATCTTGAACCAGGCCACTCGCACTGCCCCCATGACGTAAGCGGTCGCGTGAGCGCGCGGGAAAAGATAGCGAATCTTCTTGCAGCTTTCGATGAAATAATCGGGGACATTATGCTTCTTCATCTCCTCGATGTCTTCTTCTTTGAGGGGCTTGCCTACCTTGTTCTTACGGACATATTCCATGATTTTGAAGGACTTGGAATTATCGATGCCCCAACCGATGAGGTCGTTCATGATATCGTCACGGCATCCGATGACTTCCTGAAGGGTCGCTGTCTTGTTCTTGATTAAGGCTTCGGCGTTATCGTTCCAGACGTTCGTGCCATGGCTTAAGCCAGAAATAATCAGCAAGTCATTAAAGGTATGGGGCAAAGCTTCTTCGAGTAAGCCTTGGACGAAGGAAGTGCCAAATTCTGGCAAAGCAATCGCGCCGGTCTTGAAAGCGAGCGGATTCTGATGCAACCCTAGCGCCTCGGGCGAAGAGAATAAGGAAAGAACTTTTTTATCGTTCATCGGAATGGTCAGAATATCGACCCCGGTTAAGAGGGACATCATGCGTAACGCCATCGGGTCAACGTGGCCCAAAAGATCGAGCTTAAGCACCGAATCGTGCATGCTCGCAAATTCGTAATGGGTTGTCAGCCAGCTCGCATCAGGATCGTCAGCAGGGTGTTGGAATGGCGTGAAGTCGAAAATATCCATATCGGCGGGAATAACAACGATGCCGCCCGGATGCTGGCCGGTTGTACGCTTGACGCCAGCGCAGCGCGAGGCCAAATAGGCGACCCACGCTTTATTGACGCTGCCCCATTCTTGATGGAGAACCCGTTCATAATAGCCCCGGACATAACCGAAGGCGTTCTTTTCTTCAGCCGTAGCGATCGTGCCCGCCCGAATGACGTGCGGGTTGGAAATCGGCTCGCCTTTAGCAATCTTCTCGTTTTCTTCAGGCGTGCTCAAAAGCGTGCGGGTATAGGCGTGGGCTTTTGACTGGTAATCGGCAGGGAAGTTCAAATCGATATCCGGAACCTTTTCCGCTTTAAATCCGAGGAAGGTCTGGAACGGGATGTTCTGACCGTTCCCTTCCATGATTTCCCCACAAACGGGGCATTTTTTCTCCGGCAAATCAAAGCCGGATTTGATGTTGGGATCGCTCGACCACTCAAAATGATGGCACTTATGGCAAAGATAATGCGGAGCTAGCGGGTTAACCTCAGTAATGCCAGACATCGTGGCAACGAAAGAGGAACCGACCGAACCACGGGAGCCAACGATGTAGCCTTCTTCGTTAGCCTTTTTGATGATGCAATGCGCGATGTAATAAGTGACGGAATAACCGTTTTCAATAATTCCCTTTAATTCCTGTTCGATACGTGCAGGAATGGCTGGATCAGGATGATCGCCATAGGTTTTGCGGATATTTTCGTTAATGATCTCCCGCAGTTTGACATCGGAGTTCGGCAAGTTCGCCGAGGGCGGATAGAGGTGATCTTTAAGAATCTGAATCGGCTCGACTTGGTCGGCAACCCAATTCGTGTTTTTGATCACGATCTCTCGGCATTTTTCTTCGCTTAAAAACGGCCGGAAGCAATCAAGCATTTCTTGAGTGGAGCGGAAGTGTTGATCGGGGTTCGGGAAAAGCGGCATATCTTCACGACGATGCGGGTTTAGCGGATGGTTACCTCCACCAAGGGCTTTCTGAACGATATAGATGTCGCGCAAGACTTTGTCTTCAGGGTTCACGTAATGGCAATCGCCGGTCGCGCAAACGGGCTTGTGAAGCTCGTCAGCGGTATCGATGATGGAATGGAGAACCTGCATCAAGCGATCTTGTCCCAAGTCGCCCATGTGGACAAGCCAAGAATAGTTCTCCGGAGGTTGGACTTCGATGTAATCGTAGAAACCCATGCATTGACGTAATTCGTCTTCGCTCTTGTTGCAGGCGATCTCGAAAACCTCGCCATTGAAGCAAGCCGAACCGAAAATCAAATTCTCCCGGTACTGGATGAGTTCTTGACGGGAGATCTTGGGCATAGACCCGGCCGAAAGGTAGGTGGTGTGCGAATCGCTGATTAAACGGTAAATCGCCTTCAAACCCGCCTGGTTTTTCGCAATCGCGACCATGTGGTAGGAACGAAGGTGCTTAAAAAAGTTCTGATTGGTCGAAACCAGATGGGCCAGATCCGCCTGGGTTAAATGCTCGGCGTCTTTGGTCAAAATTGGAATAATGACCTGCCAAACGTTATTAAGGGCCTCGGCATCGTAATCGGCACGGTGGGCGTCGCCTTCATCATAGACGTCCAAATCCAAGTTCCGGCTTAAAGCGCCTAAGGTATGACGGGCGGCTTCCGGAAAGAGATAGTGTGACAAGGCCAAAGTATCGATGACGGGGTTGGAAACTGGTGGCATGCCGGCTTTGGCGCGTATCGCATTAAGGAAGCCGACGTCGAAGGGGGCGTTGTGGCTCACGAGAATCGCGTCACCGATGAAATCGGAAATGATCTTGGCCGCTTCGATTTCACTTGGAGCGTCTTTGACCATCGAATCATCGATGTGGGTCTTCGCAGTGATCATCTCCGGAATATGAACACCCGGATTAATAAATTGATCAAAATGTTTCGTGACCATGCCGTGTTCGACAATAACACCACCGAATTCGGTCGGGTGGTCGTAACGCGAGCTTAAGCCGGTGGTTTCGAAGTCGAGAACGCAATACTTCGCTTTCCGCAGTTCAATTGGTGCGGGATTGAAGACATAGGTCGGATAGTCAAACATGAAGAATTCACAGCCATAAAGAGGCTTAAGCCCGGTCTTTTTGGCGGCGCTTTCGGCGGCCGGGAAGGCCTGAATGACACCGTGGTCGGTGATGGCGATGGCTTTCATCCCCATATTTTTGGCCACATCAAAATAATCATTAACTTCGCCTAAGCCGTCCATGGCGGACATCTTGGTATGCAAATGCAGTTCAACCCGCTTGTCAGGTTCAGGATCCGTCCGCAACGGCTCCGGCGGGAGAATGTCGATATAATGGGCAAAAATCTGCCGTTCACTCGTTCGTTTATCGAATTCGATGGCGCCACGGATTTTCACGATATCGCCTTGTTTTAAGGCGTTAAGGAATTCGGCGCTCATTCCACTGCGAGATTCGATGGCCCGAACGTTAATCGCGCTCGTGGCATCGCCAACGCCAATCGTGCCATAGAGACCACCTTTGCGGCCGACTCTAAAATTCGTGGCGTAAAGATGACCAGAGAATTCAACGTTACCTTGCGGAATCGAGAAAAGGCCTTCAATCTTCGCGACGGGCTGATAATCCCCCCGCCGGAAACTGCGGGCATTCGCAGCGGCTTCGGACGCCGCTTTTTGCTCCGCCATATAGTTTTGCTCCGCTTGGGCCAAAGCTGCTTGACGGGATAATTCGTCTTCATCGGGAACGGGGGCGCTGTCATCAGGAGAGCCGTTATCAGGACTATCGCCAACAGGCGTTTCGCAAGAACCGGTTTCGCCGTCTTCTTTTTCGTCTTCGTCTTTATCGTCATCCTCTTCGCTCGTAGAGTCCGAAGATTCGGCAGTTTCTGGGACGGGCGAGGAAACCACATTGACTTGAATCTGTTGGCTTTCTGCAGGGATTTTCGCTTCAGCCGGTATTTCTATCGGTGCATTTCCTTCTTCGATTTCGACGCGTTCTGGATAGGAAAGCCAGCCGAGAAGGGCGTTGAAATCAGCGACGATTTCTTTCATCGTCGAAAGCGACAAATCCTCAGGAATGAAAGCGTTAATATGGTTGTCTTTACCAGGGGTGAGCTGGAAAGCGGGAATCCCATGGTAATGGCTGAGATACCAGTCTTCAAAAAGCTGATCAATCGATTCAAAGGAGACTTCCTCACCATAAGAAAAGCGCATCGAATACTCATATTTCACGTCAGAAAGAGCTTCTTGGAACTCTTCAAGAAGCGACATTTCCCAAGGAGTATCTTTGTGAATCGCCATCACGACTTTGTTCGGATTGGCGCTGTCGCGTCCGACCAATTCAAAATCCATATCGAAAAGCGAGGGGTCGGCAACCCCTAAAGAAGTCAAGAAACGCAACATCTTGTTCTGCATCGTTAGAGCACCAAAGACAAAATGTCTTTCACTGTGATGGCAATCGCGAAAAGAAACAAGAGAGCTAAGCCCACCATCGAGACAGTATTCTTGATTTTGTCGTTAATCTTCCAGGGCTTATATTCGCGCGGAGCGATCGCCGAAGAGGTTTCCGTTGAGACTTCGGAAGTTGTTAAGGCCTTCTTCGAACGAGCCTTCTCTTCGTGCTCCCATTTCTTGCGTTTGCCATGATTGACCGAGCCTTCGACAATGGTGACTAAAAGCTGCCACCCATCGAGGCCAGGGAAAGGCAAAAGGTTGAAGATGGCCAAGTTCAGCGAAAGATAGCCGCCATAGAAGAAGAAGGTCCGGGCCCAACCGATTTGCTGGCTTTCGGTCGAGAGCATTCCGCCCATTGCCACCACCGAGCCTAAATTCGAGAAATCAAAAGAGAAGATCGCTTTGAATCCCTCACCGATCCCGGTGAAATAGCGGGAATAATAATAGCAAGCGTTCGCCATTGCTTCGCCAAAAGGAGCGAGGTATTGATAGGAATAAACGAACAAAGAACCGCCCGCGAAAATCACGGTTTTATCGACGGTCGTCGCCGTAGCGCTCACCAAATGAGAACTCCGTGCCACGAATTGATCATGAAGGGGTCGCTCGTCACCGGTGGTTTTATCGACGCCGATTGTTGTCACATGGAGGGAAAGAACATCGCCTTCTTTGAGGGCGTACGCTCCTTGGGGGAAATCCGGATAGGCGGTCAAACCCATTTCGCTATTGAGATGCGAAGGATAGAAAGCTTCCCGTAAGGGGAAGAAAGTGAGGCCTTTTAAGAAGTCGTTGTTGTCGACGCTCGTCGGGGTAAAACAAGCGACATAAGTCGTGGACTTTCCCTCACTAAGAATGCTGGCGCCGGTATCGACGACATAATAGGCTTTGTCGTTATAGGAAGTCCCAATGGGGCTATAAATGCGTTCATCGGAAGAGACGACATAGTCGCCAATACTGCCTCTCGCCCAGAAAGAATAGGCAATTTCGCCATGGGCGGAAGCATCGGTTAAAGCGACACCGTTTTCATCAAGCCCGGTGTAAACGAGCTGGGAAACGTAATAGGTTTTGATGCAGGTCGCATAGATCACCACAAAGACCATCGAAAGAAAGAAATTGACGATGATACCCGCCGAAAGAATCAGGCCCCTTTTCCAAGCGGCAACGCCATTGAGGCTTCGCTCAGGAGGAATCGTAACCCCTTCAGGAAGTTCAACGCCTTCGCCATACATCGAAACATAACCGCCTAGAGGCAAAGCCCGCAAAGAAAACGCAGTCTCGCCGCCTTTTCTTTTCTTCGAGAAAAGCTTGGGTCCAAAACCAATCGAGTATTCCAAACAATACACATTAAAAGATTTGGCCATGACCAAATGCCCGGCTTCGTGAGCGGAAATCAGAATGCCGAGCATGAGAAGCAAAATGAGAATCGTGATGAAAATCTGCATGAGGTTACTGCCCACCAAATTTCCGACGGACATAGAGTCGTGTCAGCGAATCCGTCGTCAGAATATCGCGGAGGGTTGGTCTCATTATATTCGGAAAGTTGGCTAAAGCCAACGAACAGGCATGTTCAATGTCTAAGAAAGAAATTTTTCCTTCGAGAAAGAGGTGAACCGCCTCTTCATTTGCCGCATTGAGAACCGTGGTTTCGATCCCGCCGTTTCGCAAAGCTTTTAACGCCATCGGCACCGCCGGATAGCGAACAGGATCGAAGGCTTTGAAATGATAATCGCCAAAGTCGTGGATTCCTTTTTCATGGCGGACTTCAAAGGGCGCTTTTCCTTCATAAAGGGCATAAGCGATCGGCCCATGCATATCCGGTTTTCCCACATCGGCGTAATAAGAGCCGTCCTTCATCAACAAAAGAGAATGGACCTCGCTCTCATCATGAAGAAGCACTTCGATTTTATCGACCGGCCAATCAAAAAGATAATGGGCTTCAATTACTTCGAAGCCTTTGTTCATCATCGTCGCGGAGTCGATGGTGATCTTGGCACCCATTTTCCAAGTCGGATGTTGCAAAGCCATTTCGGGGGTGACGTTTTTGAGTTCCCCGCGGGAAAGTTTGCGAAAGGCGCCTCCGGAAGCGGTAATCACGAGACGCTCGACATCGTCGCGTTTGACTTTTGAAAGGCATTTGGCAATCGCCACGTGCTCGCTGTCGATCGGATAAAGCTTACCCGAACCTTGGGCGAGCATCCGCTCAATGATTTCACCGCCAACAACGAGACTTTCTTTATTGGCCAAGCAAAGAATTTTTCCTAAACGGAGGGCGGTAATTGAGGGGACTAGACCAGAAAAACCGACGAGGGCGTTCTCGACCATATCAAAATCGCCAGTCTCCAAGAGTTCGACTAAACCTTCATCACCCCAGGTAACTTTGAGATTTTCATGGGCTTTTTGCAGGGATTTCGCATCCGCTTCCTCTTGAACGCAAACGGAAGTGATCGTCGGAAAGCTTTGGAGAATCCCTTCGATCTTCTCGACGTGATGCCCTACAGAAATCGCCGTGAGGGTAAANGAGGCGCGGTCGGCGGCGAAAAGGTCTAACGATTGGCTTCCAATATTGCCGGAAGCGCCGAGCAATGCTACTTTTCTCATATTAAATAAAGAAGTTCCATCCATTGGTGATGAAGATCAGCACCACGGCCGTAAAGATACAGGTGAACATATCACTTCCGACCCGGTCGACGATGCCACCGTGTCCCCGCAAAATGTTGCCATAGTCTTTGATACCAAAGTTGCGTTTAATCATGCTGAAGGCCAAATCGCCCAAATCAGAAATCAGCGGCAAAACCAAGGCCAAAGCTCCAATCCAATACCAATGAGTTGCATCGAGCGTCGGGAGCATCGGATAGCCAGCGAAGGTGACGCCAAAGCCAAAGGCCAAACCCGCCACGGCACCAAAAATCCAGCCCCCAAAGAAACCTTCCCAGGTCTTATGAGGCGAAATCCGCTCATTCATTTTATGTTTGCCAAATAAAGACCCGACGAAATAGGCGCCGGTATCGTTCATCGTTGTGATGACGATCACGAAAAAGAGCAAACTCGAAGACTCTAAGTATTTGAAAATGCTCGAGTCGATCAATGCGGTCCCATTATCAAAACCGCACCATGGCAGTCCTTTGAAATTGTTGTTAAAACCGAACATATAGAAAGGGTAATAACGGCAGAAGAAGAACGCCTGGAAGCCAAGCCCGAGCAGCAATGTAATCGTGATGAAATAAGCGACATCGTTCCATGCAAAACTCTTATCCAGAATGCCAACGAGGCAATAAAGGAAAATCGAAGCGGCGATTCCGATGATTGAAACGTCCAAAGAAGAGAAATAATTCTCTAATGAGAACGTATACGGCGCCGCCCCGGGCGTATGTTTCGCCGCGAGGTATTCGCGAAAGTTTCCTTTGAAAACGAACCAATAGACATAGGAAAGAACAATGATATACGTCAAAACGTAGACATACCACTTATAGGGTTTTTGCGGCGCCCGAATCATTTCGGTGATCGCCAAAAGTAAGAAAAGTGCAACGATTCCGAAGAAAACCCAGCCCCCTAAAAAGAAGGATGGGATGATGAGCAAAATCAAAACGACCGCCACGATGAGGCGGCTCCGCAAGGAAGCTTTCGCCTGGGGCGTAATCTCGTTCATCTCCGGATGATGATGGTGTTGTTCATTCATTCTTCAGTCCTCCAAAGCGACGGTTCCGTTCTTGAAATTCTTTAAGACAATCGATAAAGGCATCGCGCTTAAAATCCGGCCATTTGACCGGAGTAAATACAAATTCGGCATAGGCATTTTCATAGAGCATGTAATTCGAAAGCCGCTCCTCGCCTGAGGTGCGGATCATCAAATCAACATCAGGAAGTTCTTTAACCCAAAGATAATCATGGAATTTCGCTTCCGTCAAATCCTCGAGAGCGAGTTTGCCTTCTTTGTAGTCCACCGCAATCGCCTTCGCGGCTCTCACAATTTCGTCACGACCGCCATAATTGAGGCAGACGTTAATGAACCAGGTTGAATTCTTCGCTGTCCGTTCAATCGCGGCGTAGCAGACTTTCCGTGTTTGTTCCCGAATCCGAGAAAGATCGCCCGAAACGACAATGCGCGTTCCCACCGAATCCAAATAATCGATTTCTTTGCGGAAGAATTCTTCCAAATAGTCCATTAAGTGATCGATTTCGTCCTGAGGCCGGTTCCAATTTTCAGTACTGAAAGCGTAGAACGACATGTATTTGATTTTGAATTCACGACACACTTCAAAAAGCTCAATGATTCGATTGCAGGCTTCTTTGTGGCCAAGATAGCGTGGCAATCCCCGCGCTTTAGCCCAGCGTCCGTTGCCATCCATGATGAAAGCAACATGATCGCATTTTTTTGTCAAAACAAACGCCTCTTTGCTCATGTGGCTCATTATAATACAAAGAACCCCGTCCCCGATACCTCAATTTCGGAGAACTTCCTTTAAAGGAAGCAACGTCGCTTTTTTGGTAATTCTCTTTCAAACTTTATTCGCTTGTGTAGAATTGATGCTATGGACGAAGAAAAGAAAAACGAAACCCCGGATGAAGTCAAACCTGTTCATCACGACGCCTCCGAATACGCCGCTCCGAGCGTCGAAGAGGAGAAATCCCCGCTAAACCGCGCTCAAAATCCCCCAGAAGGCGAAGCGAAGCAAGAAGTGATTGCCCCTTCGGGCAAACAGCCGCTTGATGCCCACAGCAAAAAGGGACTCATCATTGCCAGCGTCAGCATCGGCGTCGTTGCGATATTGATGACGACTTTCTTAGTCGTTGGCTACAATTACGCCAACACGCTCAATAACCAAACGGAGATGGTCGATACGGGCGCTATCATTAGCGGTTTTTATGATACGGAAGGGAAACGAATCTCTGGAACAGGAAGCTTCGGATTATCCTATATCTCCACTTCGACAACTCCGTATTTCAGCCTCGATCAAATCAAGGCAACCCCCGAAAAAACGACCACGGTGGTTTTGCCTTACGCGGCCCGAAGCGAAGCCAGCAACAAGCAAGCCTATTATGTTTTATCAACCGCAGATTTCACTTCGGGTAGCAATCTCTTCGAAACTAATGTCAATGTCAGCGCCGTTTCTTCGGTTTATGCCGAACGCTACTACGAGAAGATTGGCAATTACGCTTTCTCGAATTTGCCCAATCTCAAGTTATTTGCGATGGGCAATACCTCCGTGAGCGGAGCCACATGCAGTTTTGGCGATTATGCTTTTGCCAACGACGTCTCTTTAAACAAAGTCGCAACGCCGAACATCTTAACCATCATCGGAGATAGCAGTTTCCTCAATTGCGCTTCTTTAAGAAGCCTTTCCTTGCCGAAAACTCTCGCAAAGATCGGCACGAACGCTTTTAAAGGCGCAACGCTTTTAACGAGTTTGACTTATGCGGGCACGATGGCGGAGTTCAATCAAAGCATCACTTTCGGAACGAGCTGGCATGATGCCACCCTGACGAGCGTCGTCTGCGCCAATGGCACGCTGAGTTTGGCGTAAACAAAAACCGCACCAATCCGATGCGGTTTTGCAGAGATTTTTAGATATTTTCTCTCAGATCGTCATGATTTCCTGCTGTTTCTTGGCAAGGATGTCATCGATCTTTTTGTTGGTCTCGTCGACCAGCTTTTGAATATCGTCTTCGACCCGTTCCTTATAGTCATCGGACATCGAATCGTCTTCCTTAAGAAGATCGAGGTAATCGCGGCGGACGTTACGAATCGAAACCTTGGCTTCTTCCGAAAGGGCTTTGGCTTGCTTCGCGATGTCACGGCGGACATCTTCGGTCAGCGGCGGAATCACGATGCGAATCGCATCGGCTTCGACCTGGGGGTTCACCCCAATATTGGCAGCCCCGATGGCCGCAGCGACCGTTTTGAGGTCCTCACGCGAATACGGACGGACCAAAAGCTGACGCGGCTCGGGCATCGAAATGGCACAAAGCGAAGAAATATCCATCTTGTCGCCATAATAATCGCACATGATCCCCGAAAGAATCGCGGGATTGGCGCGACCGCTCCGTAATTTGCGGAGCGCTCCTTCGAACGACTCCACCGACTTATTCAATTTGTCTTGGGCTTCTAAAGCTATTGCATCCATAAATTTACTCCTTGGAGATTGTGCTCCCCAAATCTTTCCCTTTCAAGACCTCAACGACATTGTCAGGGTTATCCATGTTGAAGACGTGAATGACGACCTTGCTCTCTTCGAGCATCGCCACCGCCGTCAAATCCATGACGCCAAGTTTCTTCTCGACCACTTCTTGGAAGGTAAGATGCTTCAAGAAATGAGCATTCGGATTCTTGCGCGGATCGCTATCATAAACGCCTTCGACGTCGTTTTTGCCCATCAAAATGGCATCGGCGCCGACTTCAAGGGCCCGTAAAGTCGCTGTGGAATCCGTGGTGAAAAACGGATTGCCCGTGCCTCCAGCGAAGATCACGATGCGGTTCGCTCCAAGATGATGAATCGCTTTGCGGCGAATGTAGGGTTCGCAAACCTGGGGAACGTTGATTGAACTCATGACCCGCGTCTCCAAACCTTTTTCTTCAAAAGCGCTTTGAAGAGCCAAGGCATTGATGATCGTGCCCAACATGCCCATATAGTCGCCCGTCGATTGTTCGATTCCGACTTTTTCGGCGAGACGGCCCCGCCAAATATTGCCTGCGCCAACAACAACGCCGATCTTTACGCCCAAAGCATGGGCCTTCACGACGGTGTCGGCGATTGTCGCAAGCTTCTTCTGATCCAGAATGGTTTTGTCACCGCTATCAGCCAAAGCTTCGCCTGATAGTTTAAGGATGACGGTTTGATAAATTGCTTTCATGGTTTTTATTATACAAAAAACGCGCAGGGTTGGTGCGCGTTATTTGCATTAGTTTTCTTGCGAGGCGTCTTTGCTGATGCCTTCGCCGACTTGGTAACGGACGAAGGAAACGACCTTCGCACCTTTCTCAAGTAACACCTGGCTGACGGTCTTGGACTCATCAAGGAGGTATTGCTGAAGCATCAAGCAACTCTGTCCGAGGACTTTGTCGACTTTGGCTTCAACGATGTGGTCTTTGACGGCATCCGGCTTGTTGGCCAGCTTCGGATCAGCCTTGACTTCTTCGAGAGCAACGGCCTTCTCGCGGGCTCTTTCGTCAGCGGGAACGTCCTTGAGTTCGACATAAAGCGGGCTGTTGGCGGCAATGTGCATCGCGAGTTGATTCGCGAAATCCTGATCGCCACCTTCGAGGAGAACCGCGACCGAGATCTTGCCACCCATGTGGATGTAAGAACCGATGATCTGATTCGCTTTCGGGGTGAGAACGGCGAAACGGCGGAAATCCACCTTCTCGCCAACCGCCAAAGCGGTGTCTTGGAGCAACTGAGCGTTCTGGGCTTTCGCTTCTTCAAGGTCTTTCGGCTCGTTCGTCATGACGGAATCGACAAGGCCATTGGCTAAAGCGATGAACTTATCGCTGCCGCTGACAAAGTCGGTTTCGCAGTTGACTTCGATTAAGCCAGCCTTGCCGCACTTCGGGCAAACCTTAACACGGGTTAAGCCCTCAGCCGCCGTGCGATTCGCACGTTTGGCTTGCTTCACGATGCCTTTTTCACGGAGCATATCCACGGCTTTTTCGATGTCGTAGTTGTTCTCTTCGAGGGCGTGTTTGCAATCCATCATGCCCGCGCCGGTTCTTTCCCGGAGGGCCTTGATGAGTTCAATGGTATTCTTATCAGCCATTATTTGCTTTCTCCTTCATCTTTAGCATCGTCATCAGCTTTGCCATCATCAGGAAGCGGAGCCGGAGCGACACTAGCGGACGGGGTGCCATTTTGCGAAGCATAGCGGGCTTGACGTTCCGCCTGGATCTTCGCATAGCGCTCTTCGCGCTCTTTGCGCTGCTGACGGAGAGCGGCTTTGCGCTGCTCGTTTGCGATATCAGCGGCACGGATCGCATCCTTCATCGTGGCTTCTTCGCCCTGATCCTTGGTGTAAGCAATCATGGTTTCGCCGCCTTTGCTTTCGACAATGGCGTCGGCTAAGACCGCGGTGAGAAGNTTGATGGCGCTCGGGGCGTCATTGTTGGACGGAATCGGGAAATCGACACTATCCGGATTATCGGAAGTCGAGCAGATACCGAAGACGGGGATGCCAAGCTTGCGGGCTTCGGCAACGGCGTTGTGTTCGATAGTCGGATCGACAACGACAAGGGCCTGCGGAAGGCGTCTCATCTCTTTGATGCCTTCGAGGTTGCGGAAGAGCTTTTCTTTCTCTTTCTTCAAAATCGCGACTTCCTTCTTCGGCATCTTGTCCCAAGTNCCATCAGCCTCCATGGCTTCGAGATCTTTGAGATACTTGATACGGCCGAGAATCGTGCGGAAGTTCGTGAGAGTTCCGCCGAGCCAACGATGCGAGATGTAGAAGCTGCCGCTGCGGGTGGCTTCGTCAATCACGATCTGCTGAGCGGCCGGCTTAGTTCCCACAAAGAGAACTTTGCCTTCNTCATCGACGATCGACTTCAATTTCTTGTANGCGTCATTGACGCANGTGCAGGTCTTGGTTAAATCGATGATGTATATGCCATTGCGGGCTCCATAGATGAAACGGCCCATCTTCGGATTCCAACGGCGAGTCTGATGGCCGAAATGCACACCGGCCTCGAGTAATTTCTTCATCGTCATGATCGGCGCGTTCGGGTCGTGCATGACCTGAGCCATCGTCGGTTGGGCAGCCGGCGCAGTCGCCGCTACCGGGGCAGTCGCAACTGCCGCAGTCTTTGTTTCGTCACTCATTGTAGTGACCTCCATTTGTTTAAGCCTCCCTCGTTTCGAACAGCTGACCACCCATTCGCTTTTTAAGCATTTTCGCCCGAATGGGAACACGGCGCTGAATCCGCGGGGTGCGTATTAGCTCTTTTCGTTAAGAAAACAGCCGAGTGGGATTATAGCACTCGCGCACGCGTAGCAAAAGAGCCAAATCGTCGAAGAATCAATATCCTTGCAAAACCTACTTCTTTTCTTTCTTTTGCCGGGGGAAATACGCCTTATATTGCTCTTTCATGGCCTTTTGGCTCACGTGGGTATAAATCTGGGTGGTATTGAGCGAAGCGTGACCGAGGAGTTCTTGGATCAAGCGCAAATCGGCACCGCCTTCCAAAAGGTGGGTCGCGAAAGTGTGGCGCAGTTCATGGGGATGAAGCCCATAGTAGATCCCCGTCTTGTCTTGGACTTCTTTGAGAATATATTCCAAAGCCCTATCGTTGAGCTTGCGGCCGCGAGCCGAAACGAAGAAAGCATCGACAGGGACCGGGTCCTTCCGTTTGGCTAAGAGATCGCTTCGCTGATTTTTAAAATAATAATCCATCGCGACTTTAGCGGTTTCGCTAAAGGGGACAAGGCGTTCCTTGCGTCGCTTGCCAAAAACCCGGATCATCCGGGAGCGGAAATCGATTTGGCGGTAGGTTAAGGCGGTTAATTCGCTGGCCCGCATTCCTGAGGCATAAAGCAATTCGAGAATCGCCTGATCACGAATTTTTAAAGGATCGGTTCGTTTGGAATTCGCATCGAAAAGTTTTTCGACTTCTTCAAGGCTAAGCGCCTTGGGGTAACGGATGGCCTTTTTCGGCGCATGAACCAAGGCGAAAGGGTTCACACTCACATAATGATACTTCGCGCAATAACTATAAAATCCCCGCAAAGCGGACATCCTTCGCTGACAGCTGCGAGCGCTCACCCCCCGGGAAATCTCTTTTTGGAGGTAAGTCCGCACCGTTTGTTTATTGACGTCGGCAAAGGTCAAAGAAACATCGTTGAGGAATAAGAAAAACTTGTCGATATCCCGTTGATAAGCGTCAAGAGTACGAGGCGAATAGCCCCGCTCATAGGACAAGTAATTGAGATATTCTTGCTCGGCTTTATTCATTGACCTCGCTCCAATACGATTCTAGCGCACGGAGGGAAGTTACGATAGTTTCTTGGCGATTTTCTTTTTTCGAGTTTGGCATTAAAGCCCAGTTCGCATTCATCGGCTCAAAATAGGCCGCTGAGGCATGGAGGATGTAATCGATCAGCGCCCCGAGGACGCTCGTTTCAGGAACAGGGATAAAACGTTTGCCTTCCATCTTGCGGTAGACGTTAATCGCGCTGACGATCCCCACCGCGGCGCTTTCGACATAACCTTCGACGCCGGAAAGCTGTCCGGCAATCGTCAAATGAGGGGCGTTCTGCAGGGATAAATCCGGATTGAGAGCGCGTGGGGCATCGATATAGGCGTTCCGATGCATTAAACCATAGCGAAGAAATTCCGCATGCTCGAGACCGGGGATCATGGAAAACACTCGTTTCTGTTCAGGGTAGGTAAGATTGGTTTGGAAACCGACGAGATTATAGTAATCGCCAAGCTTTGTATCCTGGCGAAGCTGAGCCACCGCATAAGGAAAGGGGTGTTCAGGCGTTTCGAGGCCGAACGGCTTGAGCATGCCATGACGCAAAGTCTCAATCCCGCGGGCGGCCATGACTTCAACGGGAAGACAGCCTTCGAAATAATGCGTGTCAAATTCGTGGACTAAAGCTTTCTGGGCCCCAAGAAGGGTGGTGACAAAGGCATTATATTCATCCCGGGTAAAGGGGCAATTGATATAAGCGCTATCGCCTTGTTCGAACCGGGATTTGTAATAGGCTTTGGAAAAATCAATCGACGATTTGGCAACGATCGGGGCCGAGGCATCGAAGAAGGACAAGTTTTTGTGACCGATCAATTGCCCCAGTTCCTGAAGGAGAGGCTCGCTGGTCAAAGGGCCAGTCGCCACAATCGTCTCGTCCTTAGGGAAATGGCTCACATCTTCTTCGTGGACGTGAAAATTGGGGAAAGCTTTCAATTCTTTGGTGATAATCGAGGCGAAAAGATCGCGGTCGACCGAGAGGGCGTTGCCCGCAGGAACAGCGCTTTGCTCGGCGGCTTTCATGGTTAAAGAATCGAGTTTGCGCATCTCTTCTTTGAGCAGTCCACAAGCGTTATCAAGCTTGGCGCTTTTGAGGGAATTCGAGCAAACGAGTTCGCCAAATAGAGGCGTGACATGGGCGCCATCGTCCACTTCAGGGCGCCGTTCATAGAGTTCGACATCGTAGCCTTTTTTCAAAAGGAAAAAGGCGGCCTCGCTTCCGGCGAGGCCTCCTCCGATAATCGTGACGCTTTTAGCGCCCATGATTATTTCGCACCATCCTTCTTATTTTTGTCATCAATCCACTCGTGATAATGGCATTTCGGGAAGTTCGTGCAACCTAAGAAGTCGACCTTGTGACCATGTTTGACGACTAAGTGGCCGCTCTTGCACTTCGGGCAGGGTTTGACCCAATCCGCTTCGGTGTAGACCTTCTTTTCGGCTTGGGGTTTATTCTCCTGGCCTTTGATGTAATGGCAAGAAGGGTAGCCTGAGCAGGCGACGAAAATATTGCCCTTGCGGTCTTTCCGCTCCACGAGCGGTTTGCCGCATTCCGGGCACATCTCACCGGTTTCTTTAGCCGGAACTTTCGGTTCTTTCTTGATGAATTTGCACTTCGGATAGTTCGAGCAGGCGATGAAAGTGCCATAGCGGCTCTTTTTCACAACCAAAGGCGAACCGCAAACCGGGCACATCTCACCCGTCGGCTGCGCTGGGTCCTTATACATCTGTTCTTGGACTTTGAGGAACTTTTCAATGAACGGCTTATAGAATTCGTTCATCGCTTGGAGTTTGCTCTCTTTCCCCTCTTCGATTTCATCGAGTTTATCTTCCATGTTGGCGGTATACTCGGTCGAAACGATCTCCGGGAAGTACTTATTGAGCACCAAAGTGGTCCGCAAGCCGGTTTCGGTCGGCGTGATAATGCCGCTCTTGGAGGTAACGTAGCCACGATCGATTAAAGTCTTGATGGTCGAGGCGTAAGTCGATGGACGGCCAATGCCTTTCTCTTCCATCATTTTGACGACCTTGGCTTCGCTGTAGCGGGCCGGGGCTTTGGTGTATTTCTGCTCGGAATCCACTTTATCGATCGCATAGGCTTCGCCCTGTTTGATCTCTGGTAAAAGCTTGGTATCGTCATCTTCGAAATCGCCATAGACTGCTTCGTAGCCTTTGAACAAGGTCCGAGTGCCAGTGGCTTTAAAGACAAGGCCATTCGTGCCAAATAAGGCGGTCGTTTGCTCTTCGAGTTTATCGCTCATGAGCGAAGCTAAAGCCCGATCATAAATCAAACGATAGAGTTTCGCTTCATCCGGTTCGACGTAACGGGCGACGAGATCCGGAGTCCGATGCGTTCCCGTCGGACGGATAGCTTCGTGGGCGTCCTGAACGAGGTCATTCTTCTTCCCGGTCTTGATGAAACCGAGATAGTCCGGTCCAAACTTTTCCAAAATGAAAGGTTTGGCGTGCTGATAATAGAAATCCTCGCTTAAGCGAGTCGAATCGGTACGCATGTAAGTGATCAAGCCGACATGCTCGCCATTGATGTCCATGCCTTCATAAAGACGCTGGGCGATCGACTGGGTCTTGCTGGTTGAGAACTTATAACGGTTAAAGGCTTCCTGCTGCATCGTCGAAGTGGTAAACGGCAGTTTTGAAGGAACCTTCTTCTTTTCCGAATCCACCGAAAGGACGTCAAGAGACGCTCCGATCCGCTTAAGGATGGCATCCGCTTCGTCTTTATTATGAATCGTGGCGGTTTTGCCGTCGATTTTGTCGAGGCTCGCATTGACGATCTTGCCATTTAAAGACAGGACGACATCAATGGTCCAATACTCTTCGGGAACGAAGGCTTTGATTTCGGCGTCGTTATCGCAAATCATCTTGAGGGTGACGCTTTGAACCCGGCCCGCGGATTTGCTCGACATTTTTTTCTGCAGCAAACTCGAAAGCTTGAAACCGATGATGCGGTCGTACATCCGGCGGGTCTCTTGCGAATTGACAAGGTTCATATCGATATGCGAAGGATTCTTAATGGCTTCTTCAATCGCGGGTTTGGTGATTTCATGGAACTGGAGACGTTTCGTCTTCTCGATGTCGAGGCCTAAAACCTGGGCCAAATGCCAAGAAATGGCTTCTCCCTCACGATCAGGGTCGGTTGCGAGAATGACTTCATCGGCTTTGCTGGCCGCGCTCTTGAGGTCTTTGACGATGCCAAGTTTGGTCGGAGTGATGACGAAATCCGGCTTGAAATCATGGTCGACATCAATGCCTAAACCGCCCTTGCCTTTGGTCGAAAGATCGCGGATGTGCCCTTGGGAGGCCATCACTTTGTAATCGCCACCGAGGTAGTGTCCGATGGTTTCACATTTTTTGGGGGATTCAACAATTACGAGTTTCATGAAAATTCCTTTTTTCGGGGTTTAATATAGGGACGAATAATCCCCTTGTCAAATAATCCGACCTGCTTTTCCTTATATATAAATAAGAATATTTATAAGGGCAAAAGGTAAAGTTTTTACCCGTTATCCTTTTTCGAGGGTTGATAGCCCATCATCTCATTGACGTCATCTACCCCTTCAATCAACCATGCCCCATCCTTAATCAGGGCGTTGCAAGCGCTGTCGCTCCCGGCCGGATAAGGGATGCAGCCAATTTCTTTGGTGTACCCGAGGGCGTAGCCGACTGTGATCAACGTGCCGCTATGTTTGCTGGCTTCGCCGACGATGATCCCTTTCGAAACGCCTGCCACGATCCGATTCCGCTGCGGGAAATAGTCTTTATCCGGCGGCGTCATTCCCGGATATTCGGAAAGGACGAGTCCCTTTTTCTTGAGTTCAAGGTAGAGCGGCACGCTTTCGTCAGGATAACACATATCGATCCCATTCCCCATCACCCCCACCGCCTTGCCGCCCGCGGCTAAGGCCGCTGCCGTAGCCGCTGAATCAATTCCTTTGGCTAAGCCCGTCACCACCGTGAAACCTTCTTTAGCCAAAGCCCCGGCGATGCTTTTAGCGCAATCGAGCCCATAAGCGGATGCCTCACGTGAGCCAACGTAACTCACGCAACGCGTTTCCTCTTGAATTAAGGAGAGGTCGCCATAATAAAAAAGCACCAAGGGCGGGCGATAGCAGTTCTTAAAGGCCAAAGGATAATCCTTGTCGATTAAGGTCACGTAAGAGCAATGAACCTCAGCGAGCATTTCTTCCGCCTTTGAGGTTTCGAAAGCCTCGTGGTTGCGGATGCCACGAATCATCTTGTCCCAATCTCCTCGATATTTGAGGGCGAGATAAACAAGCGCTTGTTGTCCGGTCATAAAAAACACCTCCACTTACTAATAGAGGTGTTAAAGCCGTTTTTGCCCTAAAACAATTTGCCTTGAAGCGAATAATAGTCGGAAACCGGACGGAACGTTTTTCGGTGCACGCCTTCGATCGGACCATATTGCTCGAGGGCGGCCAAATGCTCAGCCGTCCCATAGCCTTTATGGCGTTTAAAGCCATATTGAGGGTATTTTTGGTCAAGTTCGTCCATGTAACGATCCCGCGAGACTTTCGCCAAAATCGATGCGGCAGCGACGTTGAGGCATTGAGCGTCGCCTTTAATCATCGCGACGAGAGGCTTGTCGACATGGCGAAGCGGGACATCGTCCGTAATGATGAAATCAAAAGGGACTTTAATTTCCCGAAGGGCCTCTTCCATAATCCGCTTATCGGCTTCGAGGATGTTATAACGATCAATGTCCTCGACGCTGGCGGAAACAATCGCATAAGCAAGCGCGTTTTTGACGATGACGTCGAAAAGCTCCTCCCGTTTCTTAGGGCTCAGTTTCTTGGAGTCATTGATCCGCTCATCCTGAAACGAAGGATCAAAAACGACCGCCGCGGCGTAAAGGGGTCCCGCCAAGGGACCACGTCCAGCCTCGTCGAGGCCGACAATCAATTTGACGCTCGGGGAATAAAATTCCTTTTCCTTAACCAGCATCAGGGCCTTTCTAAGCTCAAGGAGCCTAACGAGCCGTCTTGAAAATCCTTAATGAGCGAAAGGGCGGCTTTTGAAGTCGAAGGGACCCCGCCTTGGAGCAAATAGCCACGTTTAATGGCGATTTGCTGCAAAATCAAATCGACGTCTAAATTGCAGAGATTTTCAATTCCGTAGCGTTTCTGCAGGGATAACGGATAGCTCTCACGGAGGTAGGCCAATAGGGCGATCGCTAAATCGTCATTGGGCAAAACTTCTTCTTTGATCGAACCCAATAAGGCCAAGCGAACCGCTTGGGCGCCGTCGGGATAGTTCATCGGGAGAATCCCCGGGGTATCCAAGAGAACGAAATCGTTAGAAAGACGAATCCATTGCTCCGCTCTCGTCACGCCAGGACGATTGGCGACTTTGACCACCGCGTGACCCGCCAAATTGTTGATCAAGGTGCTTTTGCCGACATTCGGAATGCCAGCAATCAAAAGGCGAAGCGGCTGAGGTTTCATCCCCATCTTCTTTTCTTTTTCCCGCTTCTTGCTGACCAAAGGTTCGGCGATGGCGGTAAGTTTTTTGAGAACGCTTTCTTTTTTGAGATCACCCGCGAAGGTGGCAAGCCCCTTTTCGTTCTCGTAGGCAATCCATTCTTGGGTGATTGCCTCGTCAGCCCAGTCGGCTTTCGAAAGCAAAAGCAAATGGGGTTTCTCCCCCACCATGTTCATAAACACCGGATTCCGGGAGGAATGCGGAGCTCTGGCGTCGGCCACTTCGACGACGATATCGCAAGCCTTGATAAACGGAGCGAGGTTATCGAGGGCTTTCGCCATATGGCCCGGGAAATAATGGACGTTTTTTTGCTGGTTCATAGCCACCTCAGATTCCACGGCATGATATAGGAATTCCAAACCGGATGATATTCACTCGACTCGGCGCTGTAATACTTGAAGGAGCAACGTCCGATGATCGTCACCGCCCGGCCTTGAATCGCTTCGCCTGGCACCGGGCCTTTCGAACGGGAATCGGTCGAACCACCCTTCCGCCGGTTATCGCCGCAAACAAAATATTCATCCGGCCCTAAGGTTTCGCCCGCTAAGCTATCCCACGTCCCGGTTTTGCTATTGGGACTCACCGTTTGGCTTTTGACCGTCGCGTCATCCTCTAAGAAGGACTGTTCGATCAAGACAAACTGCCCCGAGGAATCTTTGACGTAAAGATCACCTAAGGAATCGAAACGGAAAGTTTCACCCGGCAAGGCGATTAAGCGTTTGATTTTCAAATCGGGTTCCGTGCCGCTATTCGCTTTTGTTTTGGGAGTGTATTTTCCATCGCTGCCCAAAATCATATCGTCTTTGAAATACGTCACCAAAACATCGAAACGTTGAAGGTTTTCCAATTTGAAACCCTTGGCGTCGAACATACCGTAATCGCAATAATAGGTGTAATTGCTTTTATCGAAATTGCCCCAATCATAAATGGCGCTATCGCTCTTATCCTCGCGCTTGCCCGTGCTATCAATCCGGTAGACGTCTTGGTTCAAGGTCGGATACATGCTCATTCCATTGACGAAGAACGTCGAATAACGGGTGTAGTTATACGTGATTTGGCCCGAGACCGATAACACGAGGGTAAAAACCCCCAGCATCAAAATTTCTCCGATTAAGCCTAAAACCCTTCGCGTCTTCGACGGCTTTTTGCTTCCAAGGGCAGAGAGTTCCCCCGAAGCGATAATCACATCGTTCTCTTTAGCCATACGACAAATTATAGGGGCGAAGGGGGCCTTACGCAACGCGCGAGCGTAAAAAAAGACTCCCATTTAAGGGAGTCTTTGTCACAAATAGGGCAACTACTTGGCTTCTTTATCAGAAGTTTGGGTTTTTTCCACGTCTTTAATACGGGCGGCCTTGCCTTGAAGGTTG